>CEST01180484.1_pt1 | contig 16952 bp, 15 predicted proteins | sample 326921 | NCBI WGS metagenome assembly CEST01 (sample SAMEA2621509, study PRJEB7988) | marine metagenome | biome: marine biome (ENVO:00000447); feature: surface water layer (ENVO:00002042); material: "saline water (ENVO:00002010), including plankton (ENVO:xxxxxxxx)" | depth 5 m
GAACTATTTTAATGCCAAGTTATGTAAATATTGGTGCTTATGTAGATAAAGGTACTATGATAGATACTTGGGCTACTGTTGGAAGCTGTGCTCAGATAGGTAAGAATGTTCATTTATCTGGTGGTGTTGGAATTGGTGGTGTCTTAGAACCTTTACAAGCTTCACCCGTAATTATTGAAGACGGAGCCTTTATTGGTTCTAGATCTATTGTAGTTGAAGGTGTTAGGGTTTGTAAAGAAGCTGTCTTAGGAGCAAATGTTGTGTTAACCATGAGTACTAAAATTATTGATGTTACAGGTGAAAAACCTCTAGAAATGAAAGGTAAAGTTCCAGAAAGGAGTGTTGTTATTCCTGGTAGTTACACCAAAAAATTTCCTGCAGGAGAGTACCAAGTTCCGTGCGCATTAATAATTGGTAAAAGAAAAGAAAGTACCAATAAAAAAACATCTTTAAACGAGGCATTACGTGAATACAACGTAGCCGTGTAAGAAAAAATGAAAATTACTGCTATCATACCAACTCTAAATGAAGAAATTCATATTGAAGATTCTATAAAATCAGTCGATTTTGCAGATGAAATAATAGTCATAGATTCCTACAGTACAGATAGAACTATAGAGATAGCCAAAAAGTACGATGTTAAAATAGTACAACGTGTTTTTGACGATTTCTCATCACAAAAGAATTTTGCGATTGATCTAGCTATAAATGACTGGATTTATATTTTAGATGCAGATGAAAGAGTTACTCCAAGTTTAAAAAAAGAAATCTTAAGTATTGACGAAGAAACACAAGAATTTGTTGGGTTTTATGTGAAAAGGAATTTCTACCTTGGAGATATACAAATAAAATATACGGGTTGCCAAAGAGATAAAGTTATTCGTTTATTCCGAAAAACTAAATGTAGATATAACGGTGTTAAGGTTCACGAAACAATCAATGCAGATGGCCCACTTGGTTTTTTTAAACATAAGGTAGATCATTTTTCATACAGAGATTTTAATCATTATATGTTAAAACAGAAAATGTATGCTCAGATTCAAGCACAACAGTTACATGAAAAGGGTAAGAAAGTAACCTTGTTTCATTTATTTGTAAAACCTTTGGTTACATTTATAATTCACTTTATTGTAAGATTGGGTTTTTTAGATGGATATGCAGGATTATTAGTGTCAAAGATGAGAGCATACAGAGTACTTGATAGGTATATGAATCTTTGGTATTTAAATAATGAAAGGAATAATAGCAACAATAAAGTATGAAAATTATAATATTAGCTGCGGGGATCGGTTCTCGCTTAGGGAATCCTTTTCCAAAACCTTTGACTCCTCTAAAAGATGGAAAGAGTATCATGCAACGACAAATTGACAATATTACAACATACTTTGATGTAAATGATATTACTACGGTTGTAGGGTTTAAAAAGAATTTAATTATGGAGCAATTTCCAGAAGTAAATTATGTTTATAACCCGTTTTTTGATAGAACAAACACCTCTAAAAGTTTACTACAAGCGCTCAAAAAACACCGAGGAAATTCTATTTTATGGTTTAATGGAGATGTTGTTTTTGACGAACAATTATTATCGTTACTAATTGATGAAATTAACAACAATCAATCATTTGTTTCTGTCAATACCCAGAGTGTTGCTGATGAAGAAGTGAAGTATACTCTTAAAGATGGTCATGTACATATGCTATCTAAAGAAGTAAAAAATGGTTTGGGAGAAGCTGTTGGAATTAATTTTATTTCATCAAATGATTTGGATGTTTTTATCAACCAACTCGAAAAATGTGATGATAATGACTACTTTGAAAAAGGTCTTGAAATGGCTATTATTGAAGATAATCTAAAATTAAAAGTCATAGATATTTCAGAGTATAATTGTATTGAGGTAGACTTCAAAGAAGATTTATTGAATGCGAATGAAATAGTATAACAGTTTATGAAGACAGTTCTATTTTGTATGAACCCTTATTCTTTTGGAATTCTAGAGCCCATCATGCAGGTTTTAAGAGAAAAAAAATATGAATATATTTGGTTTGTAAGAGAAACAATATTAGAAAAATTTCCTTTCAAAGATGAAAAATTCACCACTAGTATTCAAGATATAGTTCGTTTTCAAAGTGATGCTATATTTATTCCAGGAAATGAAGTTCCCTATTATCTTAGGGGAGTCAAAACTCAAGTTTTTCACGGTTTAGCAGGAGAAAAAAAAGGACATTTTAGAATTCGAAGTTATTTTGATTTGTATTTAACTCAAGGACCATATTTTACAAAATGGTTTTCTAAAGCGGCTATCAAACATAAGAATTTTAGTGTTGTAGAAACTGGTTGGCCTAAACTAGATATTTATGGCAAAGAACTTCATAAATACGATGAAGACAAACAAAACTTACTCTTTAGTTCTAATGCAAAAAAAATTATTCTTTTTGCTCCTACATTTTCACCATCATTATCAAGTGCACCACATTTATCAACTCAGATAGAAGAATTGGCGTCTCATAAAGACTATTTCATCATGATCAAATTTCATGATTTAATGGCTGTAGATTTGATAGCTCTATATAAAGAGTTATCAAATAAGTTTGTGAATGTCCTGTTTGTTGAAGAACGAAATATCATTAAATACTTATTGATTGCAGATCTTTTAATAAGTGATACGTCGTCTGTTGTGTATGAATTCTTATTATTAGACAAGCCAGTAATTACCTTTAAAAACAATTCTAAAAATTTAAATTGGGACAATTCCTTCACCTATGATGGTTTAGTGAATAAAGTATTTGTAAATTTAACAGAAGATCCCTTCAAAGAAAACCGCGCAAATATTTTAAATGAGTATCACCCATATACAGATGGAAACTCTGCACTGCGAATGGTTGATGCTGTAGAAGCTTATATTGAAGAAAATACTGTGCCAGAAAAAAGAGTAATCTCGTGGTTTCGAAAATATAAAATAAATAAAATGTTTGGAAAAATTGATATTTGATTCAGAACTATATAATGCATTAAAAACTTTGCAAAACAAGCAATTAATTTTATACCCTACAGATACTGTATGGGGTATAGGCTGTGATGCAACAGATTTCGAAGCAGTTTCTAAAATTTTTCAACTAAAAAACAGGGTAGAAAGTAAAAGTTTAGTTGTCTTGGTAAGTTCTATAGAAATGTTGAGTTCATACATTGAAATGATTCCAGAAAAAGCAATAAAAATCATTACTACATCCCAGAACCCTACGACCATTATTTATAAAAACCCTAAAGGATTAGCCTCTAATACAATTGCTTTAGATGATACCATAGCCATTAGAATCCCTACACATCAGTATTGTTTGAAACTAATCAATCAATTAGGAAAACCAATTATTTCAACTTCTGCAAATAAAAGCGGAGAATCTTCTCCTAAATCATTCTCAGAAATAGGTCAACCAATTTTGGAGGGCGTAGATTATATAGTAAATTTGGAGCGAGATAAAATTTCAGTCAAATCTTCTACTATTTTAAAACTAATTGGAGAAGATATAGAAGTGATAAGAGCTTAATTCATGCAAAAACAAAACTACAAAGAAGCCATAAAAGAGGATATTTTCGAAATCATAACAAAAGCATCTATAATTTTAGAGGTGAAAAGTTATGTAATTGGTGGTTTTGTTCGTGATTTTATTCTTCAAAGAGGAGTGGCAAAAGATATTGATATTGTTACTATTGGAAGTGGTATAGCATTGGCAAAAAAAGTAGCTTCTCTATTGCCCAACAAACCAAAGGTTCAAATCTTTAAAACTTATGGCACAGCTATGTTGCGCTATAAAGAGATAGAGCTAGAATTTGTTGGTGCAAGGAAAGAGTCCTATTCAGCAGACAGTAGAAATCCAGAAATTACTGAAGGAACATTAGAAGATGATCAAAACAGAAGAGATTTCACAATTAATGCATTGGCAATTAGTTTAAATAAAGACGATTACGGCACATTATTAGATCCGTTTAATGGAATTAAGGATTTGAAGAGAGGAATCATTAAAACCCCTCTAAATCCAAATATCACCTATTCTGACGATCCTTTACGAATGATGCGTGCCATTCGTTTTGCAACGCAATTAAATTTTGAGATTGAAGAAAAATCTTTGAAATCAATTACACATAACGCAATACGCATAGAGATTATTACTAAAGAACGCATTGTTGTTGAATTGAATAAAATAATTGACTCTTCTAAGCCCTCTATTGGATTTTTATTGCTAGAAAAAACCAATTTATTAGAATTAATTCTGCCAGAATTGATTGCTTTAAAAGGTGTTGAAGAGGTAGAAGGGCAAATACATAAAGATAATTTTTATCATACATTAGAGGTAGTAGATAACATTTCAAAAAATACAGAAGATACCTGGCTAAGATGGGCTGCTTTGTTGCACGATATTGGAAAAGCACCAACAAAAAGATTTAGTAAGAAAGTAGGATGGACTTTTCATGCCCATGAATTTGTAGGTTCTAAAATGGCATATAAATTATTCAAACGTTTAAAAATGCCCTTGAATAATAAGATGAAGTTTGTTCAGAAATTAGTGATGCTGAGCTCTAGACCCATAGTATTAGCATCTGAAGTAACTGATTCGGCAGTACGAAGATTGGTCTTTGATGCTGGAGATGATATTGATTCTTTAATGACTCTTTGTGAAGCGGATATTACAACAAAGAATCCAAAAAAATTTGAACGCTACCACAAAAATTTCGAGGTTGTTCGTCAAAAAATAAAAGAAGTAGAGGAACGAGATCATATTCGTAATTTTCAGCCTCCTATAAGTGGTGAAGAAATTATGAAAACATTCAATTTAAAACCTTGCCGTGAAATTGGCCAACTTAAAGAAGCCATCAAAGAAGCCATTTTAGAGGGTGAAATTCCTAATGAATACCAATCATCTTTTAATTTTATGCTCCAAAAAGGGGTGGAGCTAGGATTAAAGATTAGATAACTTACTCTAGAAATAAGTTATCAATTGTGTGAGAACAATTCTTCCATGAATATTCCAATGCTGTTTTTCTAACATCTACTGTTTTTGAATCTGCGAGATTAATCAATCTCATTACCTCAGTGTAATCTGCATCAATATCAAATAAGAACCCATTGTCTCCGTCTTTAATCACATCTGGGCAAAACCCTGTTCTAGAGGCTATAGGGAAACAATTAGATAGCATTGCTTCTAATAATGGAACTGGCCCTCCTTCTAGTATTGATGGAGAAACAAATAGATCTATTTTATTATAAATACCTGGGTACTTACTGTATTCTTCATTGTTATGATAGTTGAAGTTTGGAAAGTCTTTCATTTCAGGATATTTATCAAAATTCTCCCAATATCTACCCAATAAATAGAACTGTCTTTTGGGCATGTTTTTTACTAAATTATATATCATATCTGGATTCTTCCGATCACCAAATGCACTACAAAACCCAACTGATCCTGTTTTTCGTTCATGCGAGTAAAAGAAATCAGGATCTGATGCAATATGTATCAGCGCTGTTTTTTCAGCCTGTAAACCAGCTGATATTAGTTCTTGCTGGACCTTAGAGTTTAAACAAATAACTTTATCTGCTTTATTCAAACACCAAATAACATGACTTTCTGAAAAAGAGAAGGTCCAATTAGGGTGTGTAAACATTACAATGTTTTTTTTATTTAAGATTTTCGGATTGTGACGTATTGCCCTATAGAAATACTGATGGAATACAAAAAAATAGCCATCAGAATCCGGCAAATCGCGCAAGCGATTATGAAAATAAGGAGTAGCATTTAGACCAGAGAATTTTGCAAGACGTCTTACTTTTGCACCAAATATCCAATCTTTATCAGCTTCTCTAGCAATATATGTTATTGATTTAAAAGATTTATTTTTTTCTTTTTTTAGAAATTTGGATTGTAATATAGCAATCAAATATTTCCATTTGTATAAGAGAGTAAATATGATTTTTTCTTGGAGCATTATTGCAATGTTTGCATGGTCACTAGTTTGAAGTATTCTCCTTTTTTATCAAGTAATTCCTCGTGTTTTCCTTGTTCCACAATTTTACCTTTGCGTAATACTATAATATTATCAGCATTTTGAATGGTAGATAATCTATGAGCAATAACCAATGATGTTCTGTTTTTCATCATTTTTTCTAGTGCGACTTGAACCAATTGTTCAGACTCTGTATCTAGTGCAGATGTTGCCTCATCTAAAATCATAATAGGAGGGTTTTTAAGCACTGCTCTAGCAATAGACAAACGTTGTTTCTGTCCACCAGACAACTTATTCCCGCCATCACCAATATTTGTTTCGTATTGTTTTGGAAGTTCTTTCACAAACTCATGTGCATTTGCTATTTCAGAAGCATTTTTAATTTCCTCAACGGTTGCATCTTGTTTTCCAAGTTTGATATTTCCCGAAACAGAATCATTAAATAAAATTGAATCTTGGGTAACAATCCCCATTAATCCTAATAAGGATTTTTTAGAAATATCTTTCACGTTTTTTTCGTCGATGGTAATGCTTCCCTTATTTACATCATAAAAACGAGTGATTAAATTGGCCAAAGTAGATTTTCCACTACCAGACTGCCCTACTAATGCTACTGATGTTCCTTTCGGAACTTTTAGCGAGAAATCCTTCAAAACATAGTCGTCTTGATATTTAAAAGAAACATTTTTAAATTCAATTTCAGTAGTGAAATCAATTTTATCAATGGCATTTGGACTGTCTTGTAAAGGATCTGGAGTTTCTAGAATTTCTAGTATTCTCTCTGCAGCAGCATTTCCTTTTTTTATGGTAAAGCTTGCTTTAGAAATAGATTTTGCAGGAGTAATTATGTTGTAGGCAAATCCAAGAAATGGAATAAAAGCTGATGGTGGTATAGATTTTTCTACCAAAACTAACGAACCTCCATACCAAATTAGTACACAAAAAACCATAATTCCTAGTATTTCACTAACAGGCGCAGCCAATTGAGTTCTAGTAAGCAACTTATTCATTAATTTCTCAAAACGCAAGGTTGAATCATTAAATTTAGCGCCAAATACTTTTTCAGCATTAAATCCTTTTATAATTCTCAATCCAGATAATGTTTCTTCTAAAAGCGATAGAAAATATCCCTGTTCCCTTTGAGCTTTATCAGAGGTCTTCTTTAAATTTTTACCAAGGATGTTAATAATAAACCCTGCTACAGGTACAAAAATAAAAATAAAAATAGTCAGTTTCACACTAATAGCCAGCATTGAAATTATAGTAACTATAATCATAATAGGATCTCTGAAGATTAATTCTAGTATAGAAAGAAAAGAGTAATGAACTTCTATGACGTCTGGTCCAATTCTAGCCATAATATCTCCCTTCTTTTTTTCAGAAAAATAAGATATTGGGAGTGAGATTGTTTTGTGATATAAATCATTTCGGATATCTTTCAAGACACCGTTTTTAAGAAATGTTATGGCATAAAACCCAAGATAACTAAAAATATTTTTTAAAATAATTACGATTAATATAAGTGCGATAACTATCAATAGTTTTTTCTCTTGGTCGTTCCCCACTTTACTAATCATATAAAAACTGAAGTAATCGTTCATGAACTCTCCTAAAGATGTAAAACCAGTATAAACGGGCTCAATAATTTCTTTATTTTGATCTTCACCAAATATTACCTGTAAAAGAGGCATTAAAACGTAAAACGATAATGCAGAGAAAATAGCATAAAAAATATTGAATATGATATTTAAAACCGCATATAATTTATAGGGTTTTGCATATTGTAATATTTTTTTAAAGTAGATCATTAGATATCCATTTCTATTATAATTCTATCAATTTTAGTGTCTAATTCTTCTTCTTTTTCAAGAGTGTTTTTAACAGAATCTAGTGAAGATTGTACACTAAAATAAAATTTAATTTTCGGTTCTGTTCCACTAGGTCTAGCTGCCACCTTAGTACCGTCTTCTGTATGATAAATTAATACATTAGATTTAGGAATGTCCATGATTTTTTCTTCTCCTGTCATCATATTCTTTTCTGTAGAAGCGTCATAATCATTCACAAAAGTTACTTTAGAACCATCAATATGAGTTAGTGGGTTTTTACGTAAATCAACCATTATTTGTTTGATCTGTTGTGCTCCATCCATTCCTTTCTTTGTGAAAGAAACCAAACGCTCTTTATACAAGCTATGCTTTGCGTAAAGCTCGAGTAAAGATTCATAAAATGAACTTCCGTTGGCTTTTGCATCGGCAGCAATTTCACAAGCTAACAATGCTGAAGTTACGGCATCTTTATCTCTTACAAAATCTCCTACCATATATCCAAAACTTTCCTCTCCACCACCAATAAATTCTTGATCCGGAAAATCTACAATCATTTTAGCGATCCATTTAAAACCAGTCAACCCAATCTTGGTTTCTACACCATAACTTGTGGCGATATCGTTTACCATATTAGTAGAAACGATGGTAGACCCTACAAATTGTTTTCCATTAAGCCTTCCTTGTTCTTTCCATTTCTTAATTAAGAAATCTGTCATGACTACCATGGCTTGATTTCCGTTTAATAATATAATCTTACCAGCACTATCTCTTACAGCAACTCCAATTCTATCACTATCTGGATCAGTTCCTAAAACAATGTCTGCTCCAATTTTTTCCGCAAGAGTAGTCGCCATTTTCAGTGCTTCAGGTTCTTCTGGATTTGGTGAGGCTACTGTTGGAAAATCTCCATCGGGTACTTCCTGCTCTTTAATGCTATGCACTTGAGAATATCCTGCTCTTTTTAGAACTTCAGGAATTAATTTCACAGATGTACCGTGTAGTGATGTAAAAACAATTTTTAAATCGTCTCTACCTTTCACATCAAATGTTCCATTTTTGAGGGATGCTTTCCAAAAAGCTTCATCAACTTCAGTACCAATTTCAGAAATTAATTCAGGCTTTGCATTAAAATTAATGTCAGAAAAATCTAAGGAATTTACTTCATCTATAATGCTTTTATCTTGTGGAGGAACAATTTGTCCACCATCTGTCCAATATACTTTATAGCCATTATATTCTGGCGGATTATGAGAAGCTGTTAACACAATACCTGCATGGCAGTTTAACTCGTTAACGGTAAAAGATAGCTCTGGAGTAGGACGGAGGTCTTCAAAAACTACCACCTGAATATCATTGGCAGAAAGTACCTCTGCAACCAATCTTGAAAAAGTATCGCTATTGTGTCTACAATCGTATGCAATAGCAACTTTTAATTTTTCATTTGGGTATGATTCTTTAAGGTAATTACTAAGTCCTTGCGTAGCTTTCCCTAGAGTATATTTATTAATTCGATTTGTTCCTGCACCCATCATCCCTCGCATTCCACCAGTACCAAACTCTAAGTCTTTATAGAACCTATCTGTTAGATCATCAGAATTAGACGTAATTAATTGCTGTATTTCTTTTTGTGTTTCAGTATCAAATGTATCTGAAAGCCACAATGTTGCTTTGTCTAAAATATTTTTCATTGCTTATAAGTCCAAAATTTATGGATTTAGTAATTGAGTTTTTCTTTGATTGTGTAATAGTTTTCTACCTCTTTTGTCTTTAAAATAAGTTCTCCTATAAAACCAGCTAAGAATAACTGTGTACCGAGAATCATACTAATCAAAGCGATGTAAAACCATGGATTGTCTGTAATTAAGATGGCTTTCATTCCTTTAGATAATTTATAGAGTTTTGTAACTCCAAGATATCCTGAAGAAAAGACCCCAAAAACAAACATTAATGTTCCCCAAAGACCAAAGAAATGCATCGGTCTTTTGCCAAATTTTGATAAGAAAGAAATGGTGATAAGATCTAAAAACCCGTTTACAAATCTATTCATGCCAAATTTAGTTTCTCCGTATTTTCTGGCTTGGTGCTGAACTATTTTTTCACCAATTTTTAAAAATCCTTTATTTTTTGCTAAAACAGGAATATAACGATGCATTTCACCGCGAACTTTTACTGTTTTTATAACATTATTTTTGTAGGCTTTTAATCCGCAATTAAAATCATGTAATTTTAATCCTGATGTTTTTCTTGCTGCCCAGTTAAATAACTTTGAAGGGATGTTTTTTGCGAAAAGATTGTCATATCGTTTCTTTTTCCAACCAGAAACTAAGTCAAAATTCTCTTCAGTTATTAATTTATACAATCCAGGAATTTCGTCTGGACTGTCTTGAAGATCAGCATCCATGGTAATCACAACATTTCCACTTGCAATTTGAAATCCTGCATCTAGAGCCTGAGATTTTCCAAAGTTTTTTTGAAAACGAATGCCTTTTATAGCGCTGTTTTTTTTCGATATTTCTTGAATTACTTGCCAGGAACTATCTGTACTACCATCATCTATAAAAATCACTTCATATAAAAACTGATTGGACCGCATCATTGATGCAATCCAATCATATAATTCTTTTAAAGATTCTTCTTCGTTAAATAAAGGTATGACTACCGATATATCCATAAGTGGTTGTTTACACTGCAAAGTTAAACATATTCTTCACATTAAAAATAATTTCTAGTATTGGTCTTCTTCAGGACTCTTCATAATGGCTCCTGCAATTGCTGAAATTATAAATCCAAAGAATGCTGCAGCTACAATTGCTATGGCTGATGTTATGCCAGGACTAGAAAAAGTTTCCATCATTGTTTTTGAAGCTTCAATTTGTTCTGTTGTCAAATTAGCTTCTTCCCATATAATCACTTGCTTATCCATTAATAAGCTCATAAAATCAGGCTCAATAAAATTCATAAGTATTAAATTATAAATAATTCCTAGTAAAGCGCTAACAATAGAAATCCCAACACCAATTTTTACAGATAGCCCCCAAGATATAATATTACTATTTACAGATTTGAAATTTTTGATTCCTAATACAATGATTACTATCATAGCTAAAAAACTTGCAGAGCCAATTCTCCAGTCTTGGTCTAAGTGTATTCCTAGTGCATAAGCTATTAAATTTATAAGAATTGAAGCTACTCCTAGAAGTAAACCATAATTCAACATAGTACTCTTACTCGATATTTTATTTTCCATAAGTTTTTTAAATTTTAGTTGATTTCTTCACAAAGATATAGATTTCATTTGGGTCTATGTCTTTTCAGAACAATGTTAAATCAATAGATTAGTAACCAATAGGTTATAATCGTGACAGTAAAAAATGAGAAAGTTTCATTTGTTAAGATAAAAATTGGTTGTAAATTTGTGATTGGCAAGTCCTACACAACTAGCTCCCTCGGAATCTCCCAGGGCGGGAACGCAGCAAGAGTACTTGGTTGTAGCAGTGTGATGTAGGTAGCTTGCCTTTTTTTATGCCTTAAATTTGGTGTTAATTTTATTCATTTTCTCATTTTTTAAATAAAATCCTCCCTTCCAAATTAATAGTATTCATAAGTCTGTTAATATCTAGGGACATATTTACTTAGTATTCACAGTTTCTTTTTAGATATTTGTATCAAATTATACATTTTTTTAAATTGTTATGTCTAAAATAGTTTTAATTACTGGTGCTTCTTCAGGAATAGGAAAATCTACTGCAGAGTTTTTAGCCTCAAAAAATCATACTGTGTATGGTACAGGAAGAAGTCCTAAAAGCAATGAGAATAATTCTTATTCATTAATCCCTCTTGACGTTACAAAACTAGACACTATTCAAGAAGCAATCAATCATATTATTTCCAAGGAAGGAAGAATTGATGTTCTGGTCAACAATGCTGGAATGGGTATTACTGGTCCCATAGAAGATACTCCAACTACTGAAATGAGAAAAGTTTTTGAAACTAATTTTTTTGGTGCTATAGATGTAATGAAAGCTGTTTTACCTCAGATGCGAAAACAAAAATCTGGAGTTATTATTAATGTAACTTCTATTGCTGGATACATGGGATTGCCTTATAGGGGCGTTTATTCTGCTACCAAAGGAGCCTTAGATTTAGTATCTGAAGCAATTAGAATGGAGGTCAAGGAATTTGGAATTAAGATAGCTACCATAGCGCCTGGAGATGTTGCAACCAATATAGCAGCCGGAAGATATCACACACCGGTGTTTGAAGACTCTGCTTATAAGGAAAAGTACCAGTTAAATCTAGATTTAATGGATTCCCATGTAGATAGTGGAATGAATCCAAATAAAATGGCAGAACAGATATATCAGATTATCAATTCAAATCAACCAGAAGTACATTATAAAGTAGGTAGTTTTATGGAAGTTTTTTCCATTGTATTAAAAAGAATTCTGCCTAGTAAAAGTTACGAGAGACTATTAATGAATCATTATAAATTATAATTAAATAAACCAACATGAAATTTTTTATTGACACAGCTAATTTAGATCAGATTAAAGAAGCACAAGCATTAGGTATTTTAGATGGAGTGACTACCAACCCCTCTTTAATGGCAAAAGAAGGAATTACAGGAGAAGCTAATATTATCGATCATTATAAAGCAATTTGTGAAGAAGTAGATGGTGATGTTTCTGCAGAAGTAATTTCTACAGATTTTGAAGGAATGGTAAGAGAAGGAGAAGCGTTAGCTGCTTTAAATTCTCAAATTGTTGTAAAACTACCGATGATAGCTGATGGTATAAAAGCATGTAAATATTTTTCTGATAAAGGAATTAAAACCAATGTTACCCTAGTTTTTTCAGCTGGTCAAGCCCTATTAGCTGCGAAAGCGGGAGCAACATTTGTGTCGCCTTTTATTGGTCGTTTAGATGATATTTCTACAGACGGTTTGAATCTTATTTCTGAAATTCGCTTAATTTTTGATAATTACATGTATGAAACTCAGATTCTAGCAGCATCGGTAAGACATACTATGCATATTATTGATTGTGCAAAATTAGGAGCTGATGTGATGACTGGTCCTTTAAGTGCAATTACTGGGTTGTTAAAACATCCTTTAACTGACATTGGTTTGGCTAAGTTTTTAGCTGATTATCAAAAAGGAAATTAAAAATAAGCTACAAAGTTTAAATATTAACATCAGGAAGTTAAAAAAGCAGTTTGCTTTTGAAATTTTCTGATTTTTCCATTTTCATAATTAATTCCTAGATAAACACAGTAACTTTACAACTTTAAAATTGTTCAATTTTGTAATATAATAATGTATCCTAAGAAAGAATTAGCACAAATTATTATTGCCGCTTGCCGCCAATTTGAAATACAAACTGTTGTTATTTCTCCTGGCTCAAGAAATGCTCCGTTAACTATTGGTTTTTCTAGTCATCAAGATTTTGAAACTCTGAGTGTCGTAGATGAGCGTTGTGCAGCTTTTTTTGCCTTAGGGATTGCACAGCAAACTCAAAAACCAGTGGCAGTAGTTTGTACTTCAGGTTCTGCCTTATTAAATTATTACCCAGCTATTGCAGAGGCCTATTACAGTCAGATTCCTTTGGTTGTTATTTCTGCTGATAGGCCCTCACATTTTATTGATATTGGAGATGGACAAACCATACGGCAAGAAAATGTATTTCAAAATCATATTTTATATAGTGCAAATCTGAAAGAATTTGATTCTAATAATAATATAAAAGCACTATCAAAAGCATTTTCATTAGTAAGAGACGTAAAAGGACCAATTCATATCAATGCTCCTTTTGATGAGCCATTATATGAAACTGTATCTGCTATGAATAATTTCCAGTTTATGGTAGAAAAATCAAATTCTGAAGATAGCATAGATTATCATAACCTAGCATCTCAATGGAATTCTGCCAAAAAGAAAATGATTTTAGTAGGAGTTCATTCTCCCAATACTGAATTAGATATGTTATTAGATAAAGTTGCAGATGATCCATCTGTATTGGTATTAACTGAAAACACCTCTAATCTTCATAACAAACGCTTTGTAAATTCTATTGACAATCTTATTTTTAATTTAACAGAAGAAGAATTTAAATCACTGCAGCCAGATATTTTGCTAACATTTGGTGGATTGATTGTTTCTAAAAAAATAAAAAAGTTTTTACGTAAATATTCACCAAATGAACATTGGCATGTCAATGAACTTCGAGCTTTCGATACTTACCATGTCTTAAGTAGACATCTTAAAATAGATAGTCAGACGTTTTTTGAGAAATTTTACGAATTGGTTGATTATGACAACAATAGCACCTATGAATCTAAATGGACTAATTATAAGCACATTACAAGAGAAAAGCACAATCAATATCTAAAAAATTCTTCTTTTTCAGATTTAAAAGTGTTTGAGCAAGTTCTAAAAGTAATTCCAGACTTTTCTGAAGTACAGTTTAGTAATAGTGCTGTTATCCGCTATTCTCAGTTGTATATAACTAACAAAACAATTACCGTTTTTTGCAACCGTGGTACAAGTGGAATAGACGGAAGTACAAGTACAGCCATAGGCGCTGCCTATGCAACACAAAAACCAACCACATTGATTACTGGAGATTTGAGTTTTTTCTATGATAGCAATGCATTATGGAATGAATATATTCCAAAAGATTTTAGAATAATAATGATTAATAATTCTGGTGGTGGAATTTTTAAAATTATTCCTGGTCCTAAAAGCTCTAATGCTCTCAAGTATTTTGAAACTCCCCACTGTTTAACGGCAGAGCATTTATGTAAAATGTACGGATTTGAGTATAGAACTGCTCAAAATTTAAATACTTTAGAAAAAGAAGTAGCCTGTTTTTACGAAGATTCAGGTCATCCTAAATTACTAGAAATTTTTACACCTAGTGATCAAAATGATTTGGTTTTAAAAGAATACATTAACAGTTTAAAATAAGAAATATGGACTTAGAAGTTGGACAAAAAGTTGCTATTATCGTAGGAAAAGAAACAGATCTTGGTTTTATTGTTTTAATTGAAGAATCTCTGGAAGGGTTGGTCTATAAAAATGAGGTTTTTTCAGACTTAGAAGAAGGTATTACCACAATTGGATATATTAAAAATATAAGGGAAGATGAAAAAATTGATATTTCACTAAGACCTTTAGGATATAGAAACACTATAGAAGATGATAAGTCGAAAATAGTATATCAGCTAGCACAAAAGAATGGCATTATACTACTCACAGACAAAAGTTCTCCAGAGTCTATTAAGTTTCATTTACAAATGAGTAAAAAAGCATTTAAAAGAGCTCTTGGTGCTTTGTATAAAGAGAAAAAAGTAATTCTACATCAAGATAAGATAGAGAAAGTTTAGTTTCTTTTATCTGACAAACGTTCTATATTTTGATAGAATAAATTTGCGTTTGGATCTCTTGGATTCATTTTTCCATAACCTAAACGATATTGTTTTAGGGCAGATTTAAAATCTTTACCACTTTCATAATATTTACCAATATAATAATGGCCTATCTCAGAAGTAGGGTAGAGTTTTAAAATCATTTTTCCAAAATCATCTAAATAATCACCGTTCTCTTTATCTAAAATTATATCTTCAATAGTAAATATATCAGCTGGTCTTATTCCAATATTAGAACCAAACAAAAATTCAATATCTAGGTATTTTATTTCTAAGTATGCAATCGCGTCAGGCGGACTTAAATCTTTAATCTTTTCATCATATTCTTGGGTTGTAATTCCAGCATAAATTTCAAAAACTTTCGCAAAAGCTCTAGACATTCCCTCGCCAATAACAGATGAAGAACTTGGAGACTCTGAGAGCTCGTCAAAAACAATATTAAAATTGGTTACTTCAATAGATTTGATAAATTCACCAAATTTTTTAATTTTAGCTATTTTTTTATTACTAACATATGGGTTTCCAGACAGGTAAAAATAAAATGTATTATCTTCAGTACTTAAATTATCTATGTTGTAAGACTGAAATTGCTTGGTAATACCTTCAGACAAGGTTGGGTTTAAACAGATATAAGCATTAAAAATTGAATACTCCTCTTTTAAGAAATGGGTAATAAAATTAGCAGTTAAGCTCTCTCCAACAATCGTTATAAAAGGAGAAGTTTTATAGCTAGCTTCCATATAAGGGATGATTTCATCTCTAATAAATCGATAAAATTTTTCAGAATCAGTAGTTAAGTTGCCGTTAGTTATTTCATAACCAGCATCTTTATTTCTACTATCTTTCATGTGAATACCCACAACAATTTGTTCTGGAGCATTATCTTGATAAGAATAATAGTTTGAGGTTCCAACATATAAATCAAATAGTTTATGACCATCTAAAACAATAGCTAATGGAAAATTCGAAATAGAATCTATATTGTAGCTCTTTGGAAGATATATAGAAATATCTCGACTCTCATTTAAAACTCCAGAGTTGTACTTTTTATAAATTGTTTTTTGACTAAAAGTTGATGAAAAAGAAAATAAGATTAGCAATAAAGTAATAATTCTCATGATAAAGGAGTCTTTTTTTGTTAAAGATATATGTTTTTAAAAAATAAGAGAACATTAATTGACTCAATATAACTTTTGTCAATTTGGAATGTTTTATTTTTGTGTAAGTTTTACAATCTTCTAAAGTAATATTCTTAGAACGATAAAAATCTAGAATTATGATACAACCTAATTGGATTACCGCAAAAAAGTATGAAGATATTACTTATCAAAAATCAAATGGAGTAGCACGAATTGCATTTAATAGACCAAATGTTAGAAATGCTTTCCGTCCAAAAACAACAAGTGAACTTTATGATGCATTTTATGATGCAGGAGAAGATGTTTCTATAGGAGTCGTTTTACTGACAGCTGAAGGACCTTCTACAAAAGATGGAGTTTATTCATTTTGTTCTGGAGGCGATCAAAAGGCTAGGGGGCAAAAAGGATATGTTGGTGAAGATGGATATCACAGATTAAATATATTAGAAGTTCAACGTTTAATTAGATTTATGCCTAAAGTTGTGATTGCAGTAGTTCCAGGCTGGGCTGTTGGTGGTGGGCATAGTTTACATGTAGTTTGTGACCTAACATTGGCTTCTAAAGA
>CEST01030276.1_pt1 | contig 16915 bp, 16 predicted proteins | sample 326921 | NCBI WGS metagenome assembly CEST01 (sample SAMEA2621509, study PRJEB7988) | marine metagenome | biome: marine biome (ENVO:00000447); feature: surface water layer (ENVO:00002042); material: "saline water (ENVO:00002010), including plankton (ENVO:xxxxxxxx)" | depth 5 m
TTAACATTTTATACTTTTGATTTATCAAATTTTGTTAAAATGAAATTCTCTTCTGTCCCCAACATATGATTTATTTTTGCAGTTTTATCGTTACTCCATATCAAAACTTCTGGATCGTCATAAAGAAAATCACAATTTTTACAATAATCTATATCATCAAATCTTTTTTCTTCATGGGCTTTTCTTAAAGTCTTATATTTTTCACCCATATATACCTCTTCAAAAGTTTGTTTATCTAAATGACCCAATATACTTTTTTCCTCATTAGGAGGACCAAGGGTTTGACAGCAAGGCACCATTGCAGCCGATCTTCCAATTTCACCACCAGCTCTGATAGTTATTTCTGGTGCAAAAGGTCTACCACATGTTCTTCGTTCTGTTTTTTTTCTTTCATTTTTATTGTCAAAATTTCCACTCCAATTGTGCATTTTCCAAATATAGCCTTTGGTTCCCAATTTGTTAATTATATTATTTTTATATTCATTTACTTCATATTCGATATTTTCATTATCAGTTACAAGATGGTATGTGCTCAAATTACACTTACTGTTAGTTTCAACAATGTAATCTTGAATTTCTTTAATGTTATTTTGAATTAATTCAAAGTTGTCTACATTCATCCATTTTTTATACTTTTCTTTATTATAGCCTATTACACTTATTCTAATAAAGTCTATTCCTGCATCAATAACATCTCTCATAAATTGTCCGTTTAATCTTGCACCATTACAATACATAAAACACTTTAAGTTTTTTTCTTTCACAGCCTTAATATATTCTGGTAAATCTTTTGCCATTGTTGGTTCTCCACTTCCTTCAAGATTAATCTGAGGGGCACCGTACTTAGGAACTATATCATTCAAAATTCTTTTAAATTCATTAATATGCATCTTTCGTGTGAAACCTTTTCCCCTGCCTGGAGTAGTTTGTGGACACATTTGGCATGTGTAATTACATCCTCCAAACACTTCCATGACCACTCTTTGTAATTTTAGATCTTCAAGCATTATTTAAATAATCTTTCTAAAAACAGGTTTAATTTTTTCACCATATAAATACTTCTTATAACCTTTGTTTAAGGCTTTTCTATATATTTGCAAAACATTATCAAAAGATTTAACTAAATCATCAATATTTTTCTTTTTATGAGATAAACTAGGTATCAAAATACCTTGGAATAAAATTTTACGTTTGAACATTTCTTGCATGACCAAGGTCTTGAGTCCATCACATACTTTTAGATTTTTATCATAAAAAATAATTTGAGGGAACCAATTGCAATCAACTGTTTTAATATATTTTTCTAATTTATTTTCTTTAATAATATTTTTAATACTTTTCAAAAAATAATCTCCTATTAATTTTTTATATTCCACAACTTTTTTACTTTTAAAGACTTTTAAAGTTTCAATTCCAGCCTGAATTGAGTGAGTTTCTGCACCATGCGTTGTTGAGATTAAAAATACTTTTTCTTGCTTTTTCTTTATAGATCCAAGATCCATAATTTCTTTTTTTCCTGTTAATGCGCTAAATGAAAACCCATTTGATATACTTTTTCCCCAAGTTATTAAATCAGCTCTAATATTATATTTTACAGAACTACCTGGAAAATGAGTTTTATATCCAGTGATCATTTCATCTAAAATAAATACGGCACCATTTTTTTTAGTTAAGTTATATGCACCCTTTAAGAAGTTTTTTACCGGAATCTTACAGTCACATATCGTATTACAAACTGGTCTTTCTGGCTCCGTAATGACACAGGCAATTTTATTTTTATATTTTTTGAATAATTTTTCAAGTGAAGTTAAATCACATCCCTTAAATGTAACAGTCAAATCTCTAATAGCTTTTGGAATTCCTTTGTTGCAATTTGTTTGTCCAATAAACCAATCATCATAACTATAAAAAGGATGATCATAAGGTACTGCAATTAAATCTCTTCCTGTTTTTGCTCGCGCTAGTTTTACTGCTGCTGTAGTTAAGGTGGATCCATTTTTTGCAAATTTAATTCGATCATGAAATTTTATCTGCTCCAAAAATAATTCAGCTACTTCAAGTTCTTTTACTGATGGTCTCTGGAAATTAGTCCCTTTTTTTAATTCTTTTGCAACACCTTTGATTACTTGAGGATAGGCATGTCCTAGAGTTACAGATGATAAGCCCATACTACAATCCAAATACTTATTATTGTCCAGATCCCACAAATATGATCCTTTACCCCTTAAAAATGCACTCGGTGAAAGCTCAGGAAACTGATCATCTCCTTTAGAATATGTGTGAGCTCCGCCTGGAATTAATTTGTGGATTTTATTTTTAAATATTTTTGATTTTGTAAGTTTCATATTAGGGTTAGATTTGTTATTTACTTTTAGTTTCAAAAATTAAATTATCTACATAATTATTTAACAGTTCATATTTATTGATTTCTGCAGAGATTTTTTCTGTTTTATTATGATTTTTGACCTTGCCTAGATTGGTAAACATAAAGAATTATAAAGTAATTATTTTATCACAAATACTTTTAAATTTTGGATTATGAGTTACTATTACTATGGTTTTTTTGCCATTTAACAAATTTATTTTATTTAATATGGTGTTTTCATTCTCTTCATCTAAGTTATTTGTTGGTTCATCAAATAACAAAATAGGAGAATTTTTATAAATTGCTCTTGCAAATCCTATTCTTTGTTTTTCACCACCAGATAAACTTTGTGAACTCTCAAATGTTATTAATTGATCATATAATTTTTCCAGACCCAATTCTTGAATTATTTTTTCTAAATTACTGTTATTTAAATCTTTGTTTGCAAAATCTAATGTTATATTTTTTTCAATAGTATTATTTAAAACAAAGGTATCTTGACCCATATAAGATATCATATTCTTTTGCCAACTATTAACGTTGGAATATATATCTTGATCGTCACATAATACCTTTCCCTTATCAGGCTTTATTAATCCTCCAATAATATTCAATATTGTTGTTTTACCAGATCCTGAGGATCCATATATGCATGTTGTGGTATTTTTCTTTATATCTAAATCAAATTTTTTAATAACAGTATTATTTTGGTAGCTAAAGGTAATATCTTTTAAATTTATTTTTTCTGAGAAACTATAATTATAATTATAGTTAATATTTTTTTTACCGTTAATTGTTTCTTCTTCTAATTCTTTTAAAATTGAAAGACTAGAAATTTCATTTGTTTTAATTTTTGATAATACCCCGCTAATTAAATTAAAAGATGGGAGCATTCTTATCATGCCTAACCCAAAAAAAGTAATTGTGGTAATATAATATTTAGAATTAATATTATTCATTTCAAAAAATAATAAAATAATAAATATTAATGATACACATAAAATTTCAAATATTAATCTTGGTAATCTAGATATTATATCACCATAAGCTCGATGAACTTCGTCACCACTAACATTTGAAATAAAAGAATTTAAAAAATATGCTTGTAGATTAAATATTTTTATATCTTTAAAAAAACTACCGAATTCATTAAAAATTTTATGCTTTAATCTTCGATGATTTAAACCAATTTTACCATAATTTTTTAATTTTTTCTTCGTAAAATAAAAAAAAGTAGCACTTATAAATAATAAAAAAGTAAAAACAAAAATAGTTAGTTTGAAATTTATTATAAGAAAAAGAATTAATATACCTAGTATTAACGTAGATTCCTTCATAAAAATTATAATTTGTTGCAAAGTAACAATTATAAGTTGTACTTCATTAAATATTGACCTCTGAAAGTGTGAAAAATTTTTAGAAACAAATGTTTTATAATTTAAGTTTATATATTTATGAAATAGCAATTTAGTTTTTTCTACTCGTAAATCTTTGATAAAATTTATCTCAAAATAATTCACATAAAAAAGAAAAATATTTTTAACAAAAAATGCAAGGATAAGTGCTATTGTTAGTAAAATTAATGAATTATCTTTATAAAGAAAAAAAAATAAATTTTCAAATCCATATTTTTCTAAGAGTTCAATAAGAATCTGTTTATCAAATATAAAAGATATATAAACAGTTAAAGTACCTAAGCTTAACATGTCAGCTAATGTAGCCAGTAAAGTTATAAAATTTAAAAAAATAAATTTACTTTTATGGTTTCCAACTATTTGTTTTAATAATCTAATAATATTACTCATATAAGAAATCTTCAAATTTTAGTCCATCGTAGGGAAATAAATATTTTGGTTCCTTTTTAAGTGGGCCATGATCACCAAAAATTATTAGAATAGAATTTGAGTTACTTTCTAAAATATTTTCTATTATTTGATTTATCATATCTAAGGCTTCTAAAGTTCTTTTAGCATAAAATTTTTATAATTTAGAAATTATTTTGTTTATATCTTTAGCATGATATTTCAGATGTTAACATATACAAAAGTAAAATTATTTTAGTTCCTAATGCTGATCATGGATTTGAATTTTTACTACATCTTGGAATTAAATTAATTATAACAAAATATGGTGGATCTAATTCACATATGGCAATTCGGTCAAATGAACTAAATCTCATGTCAATAATTGGATTGGGCTCAGATTACAAAAAAATTAAGAAATTTAAAGAAATTAATTATGGTAAAATTCATCGGATTTTTCTAATTCATTCTGTTTATTCAATACTAAATCTATCGATGTTAAAATTTTCTCTACTACAGAAATATCCTCATAGTTTGAAATAACGTGATTTGAAGTAATTTTAAAAATATTTTCAAATTTATTGTTTTTTACTTTTTCTAAAAAAGAAACCAACTTATCTTCTATTTCTTCTCTATTGTTAATTTCTATATTTTTAATAGTTTTTTGATTTCTAAAAGAATATGTATGTGGCCAGAAATTCTTAAATACCCAATTATTTTTAATTTTTAAACCATACTCCTTTGGATTATAATTAAGACCTATAAAAGGTATATTGAAAAAAGAACCTTCTAAACATACTGAAGAATAATTTGAAATCATACAGTCTATTGCACTATAAAAATTGATAAAATAATCTTTTTCACTCATTAATAAATCTTTTGGCTCCCAAAAGATTAAATTATCAAAATTATAATCATCTTTGTTTGCTTTCTCACGATATTCACTCCACAGGCTTTTATCTATGGTTTTAATTTTTCCACCATAATAACCCTTGATGTAAATTATAAAATCATCACTTATTTTTTTTTGTTTTTTTAATAAATTAAGTTTTTTTAAGATATAAATTTCATCAAACTCTTCACCTGACGAAGCAAAGCATATTATTTTCTTATTTTTGGGTAATTTTAAATTTTCTCTTGCAACACTTTTAGTTATTGTTTTTCTATTATTTTGCCATTCTAATTTTAATGACCCATTCACAAAAATTCTATGAGGAGAAATTGAATAGTCACTAAATAAATATATAAAAGTTTGTTCACCAAAAATACTAAAATAATCTGGAACGTTTGTAGTAAACCTATCCGTAACACTATCCCAATTTAATTGAATACCATATGATTTTATTTTTTTTAACTTTGCTTCGTGCATAATATCGATAGCAAATGTTGAAAAAGGTTCAGGTTTCCAAGGTATAATTAATAAATCATAATCTTTTTTTATATAATTAGGCTTCAATAATAATATAGTTTTTTTGATAACCTTGGTGAAAATATATATCACGTATGAAATTTTAAATTGATAAAGAATTTTAAAAATCCAAATGTATTGTGGTTTATCAATACATAGAGTGGCCATAATTGCATTTTTATATGAATTATATCTTTTAAACTTTATAAGATGATTTACCTGAATAAAAAAAAATAACAATTCACTGACTTTTTTATTAATAATTTCTAAATATTTATTTTCTTTTAAATTTTCTAGAATATTAAAATTTTTTTTTAGGTATTCTTCACAATCATTCTTATAATTTTTTGAGACATATTTATCTTTTATTAAAAAATCTAAATCATATTCATGATTCATTTTATCGATTAAACCTGAGTATATTAGGTCAACTAACCGAGATGAATTTTCAGTTACTATTAATAATTTTTTTTTAATCATTAAACAATTTCTTTAAAACATTTTCTAAATTTTCTTTACCCATAAAGCTATAATACACTCCTAATTTAGTTTTTTCATTACAAAGTAAAACCATCATCTATAACAAAATTATTTCCTTGTAATTTGGAGGCATCTTCAGACAATAAAAAATTAACTAAACCATTAAGCTCATTCTTTTTTAGCATGCCTCTATTAGTAAACTTTGAATATTCTTTTATGAACTTTTTATTTTGCCCATCTTCTATTCCGCCCGGTGAAATAGTATAAAATTTTAAATTTTTTTTATTTAACATTTTCGCAAAATACTTTGTCATGCTATTTATTGAATTTTTACAAATTGCATATTGAATAGGCATCGACATTTTGGTGTCTTTATAAATTTCAAATCTCGGAGTATATCCACCATAAATTGATGAAAAATTTATAACAACACCTTTTTCTTTATTCTTAATTAAAAAATTTGAAAAATTCTGCATAACATTAAAAAATATTCCTACGTGATTTGAAATTTCAAGTTGCAATAGCTTTGTATCAATTTTTAATAATTCTTTTTTTTGATAAATTTTTGGATAAGTACAATTTACTACTGAATGTATTTTTCCATATTTTTTTGAGATTGATTCTAGAACTTTATAAAACTTTTTATAATTGATCAAATCAAGTTTATAAAAAAATTTAGAGAATTTTTTTTTTTCTTTATCTATTCCTATAATATTAAATTTTTCATTTAAAATTTTTGATTTAAACAATGAATCTCCAATTAATCCATTGCACCCTAAAATAATTATATTTTTTTTAGACAACATCGTATTAACTACTTATTATATCTTTTTATATCGTATTTTGAAGAATCTTTATTTTCATTAAACCATTCTAGTGATTTTAAAATTGCTAACTCAAAACCTTTTTTGCCTGAAAAATTTGGTCTCCAGTTAAGGAGTTTTTTTGCTTTTGTGTTGTTAGCTATCAAAATATCAACTTCACTTTTTTTAGGTCTAACTCTTTTCTTGTCAGTTATAATTCTAATTTTCTTATCTAATATTTTTCTTAAAATATTGACTACTTCAAGTATACTGAATTGTGTTCCTGTTCCTAAATTAATAACTTCACCATTAATTTTTTTATTATTTATACATTTCATAAACCCATTAACAGTGTCAGAGACATAAACAAAATCTCTTCTACTATTGACATTACCTAGTATTACATCAACTGGATTTTTTTTAGATTTAGCTATTTGCATTAAAATATTTGGTAAGACCGCTCTCATTGATTGTCTGGGTCCAAAAGTATTAAATGGTCGAATAACTGTAGCTGGTAAATTAAAACTTTTAAAATATGATAATGTTAACTGATCAGAAGCGATTTTTGTTGCAGCATATGGTGATTGTGCGTTCAAAGGGTGAGTTTCAGAAATTTTCTTTTGCTGGGCAGTTCCATAAACTTCACTTGTGGAAGTCTGAATAAACTGTTGAACATTATTTTTTTTTGCAGCTTCTAAACAGTTTAAAGTTCCATTTATATTTGTTCTTACATACTCTGATGGGCTCTCATAAGAATAGGGTATGGAAATTAATGCTGCCAAATTATAAATTATATCTATTTTTTTTGTATTTTTTTCAATTAAAAAAGGATCATTAATATCTCCAAATAATATTTCTACTTCATTTTTAATATCCTTGTTAGCATTGCTCAACCAACCTATGCTGTTTTCTTTGTTATATCTAACAAGAGTCTTAACTTTATGCCCACTTTTAACTAAAGCCTCAACTAAATGAGAGCCAATAAAACCTGCCCCTCCTGTAATAAAAATATTTTTCATTTAATGTTTTGATGTAAATATGCTGCTAAAATTCTAATTTAATAATTTCAAAGTATACTACAAAGTCTATATTTTAAAGTTTTTTATTTTTTAATTTAAAATTTAAGTAATTTAAGTCTTCAATACTGTCAATTTCTAAATTTTTAACTTTATCTTTAATCACATAACCAAAAGTTTTATTAGTAATAAAACTTTTATTCTTAATAAAATCTTTTGCTTTTGAAATATAAATACTTCCATCCATAAAATATTCTTTGAATTTTTGTCTTGGTTTATGAAAATTAATTTCTTTAATATTTTTTACGTTCAGAATATTTTTTCTTATTTTAAAAAAATTTTGACTTGAAAATTTTTCTGATGCAGCAACAGATACTAATGATGTGCATTTATTTAGAATAATTTTTTTTATAGCATCATCAATATCTTTTGAGGTAGTTAATGGTGAAGTGGGTTCTAATAAAACTAAATAATCATAATAATCTCTTTTTGATTTAAGATGGTTAATACAATGTACAATTAAACTACTTGATGAAGCCATGTCTAATGAATATTTCTTTGGTCTTAAAAAAGGAGCTTCTGCTCCAAATTTAAGTCCCAGCTTTGCATAAATATTCGAGTCGGTAGAAAGGATAACTTTATCAATATATTTAGAATTTTTTGCTGCTCTTATTGGGTAATATAATAATGGTTTATTTTTTAACTTTGTAACATTTTTATTTCTTAAACCTTTGCTACCAGATCTTGCAGGTATAATTGCTAAAATTTTTAAATTATTTTTCAATTACATAATCCCCTAAAACTAAAATATCTAAACCACAAGTATAAAATGTTCTAATTGCATCTTCTGGAGAGCAAACAATAGGCTCACCATTTAAATTAAAAGAAGTGTTAATTAATACTGGGATCTTAGTTAATTTATTAAATTCTGAAATTAAATCATAAAATCTTTGATTATCTTTCCTATAAACTGTTTGTACTCTAGCAGTATTATCAACATGACAAGCAGCAGGTATTTTTTTTCGCCAATTTTTTTTAACAGGTAAAGCTTTTTGCATAAAATTTATTTTTTCATTTTTGTTCATTTTAAAAATTTTATCTTTGTGCTCTGCTAGTACAGCAGGCGCAAATGGTCGATAATTCTCTCTAAACTTGATAGCCTTATTTATTCTATCTTTCATTAAGTTGCTTTTTGGAGATGCAATTATAGATCTATTTCCCAAAGCTCTATGACCAAATTCCATTTTACCCTGAAACCAACCAACAATATTATTTTCATCAATCTTTTTAGTAATAACTCTGAAAAGTTCTTTCTCTTTATAAATTTTAAATTTTATTTTATTTTTGATTAATACTTTTTTTATATTAGTATTAGAAAACTCTGGCCCAAAATTTGAATTGGTTTCCTCAAGTATAACTCTTTTTCTTTTTGAAAATTTATTATGTGCTAATAATGCAGCTCCAATACTGACTCCTGAATCATCTGGATAAGATGGCACATAATCTTTTTTATAAATTTTATTCAATGATAATTTTCCATTAAAAACACAATTCATTGCTGCTCCACCTGCTAATACAATGTTGTTAGATTTAGAGCCTTTTTTCTTTAAAATCCTCAATAAATGAAAAACTATTTCTTCAAATGTTCTTTGTAATGCTCCAGCTATTTCATAATGTTTTTTCTGCATAATTTGGTGTTTTTCTCTTTTGGGACCAAATAACTCTATTAATTTTTTTGAAAAAAGGTTTTTTCTGCGATCAAAATTATAGTAATCAAAATAACTTAAATTTAATTCAAACCCTTTGTCATTAGTTTGAATTAGTTTTTTCATTAACTTGTCATATTTATTTTTTTTTGCTGAAAAAGAGGATAAAGCCATAACCTTCCATTCATCACTATCAGCTTGATAACCTAGAAAATCTGTAAATGTCCCATAGAACAACCCAATTGAGTGAGGGTAATCAACTGACCAAAGTTTTTTTAAAATTTTACCTTTTCCAAAACCTAAATAGCAAGTTTCTTTTTCTCCATGCCCGTCTATTGTTAAAATATCACTGGTATTAAAAGGTGAATTAAAAAAAGCTGAAGCAGCATGACATTCATGATGGTTGAAATAAATTATTCTTTGCTTGCCTAAAATTATCTCTGTTTCATTTGGAGGTGAGCCATTAACAAGTCTGAGAATGTGCGCAGGTATATGTGATAAAAACTCACCTCTCCATTTTAATGTTGATATCCATCTTTTTGATGTATCATTAATATTTATTGAGGGATTCCAAGGTATTGCAATAAGATCTACATCGTTAATTGAAATATTAGCATAATTCAAACACCAATTAATAGCTTTAACTGGAAATTCTGCTGACATTTTTTGTCTATTAAATCTTTCTTCTGGAGCAGCAGCTACAATTTTTCCATTGATCATTAATGCTGCAGATGAAATATAAGTATAGGGATATATTGATAAAATTTTCATATTACTTTTTCATCTTTTTTTAAATTCATTTTTGATTTTTTATTTAAATAATTATCTATATTATCTGGACTAATACCATTGAAAGGTCTTTTTGCTGTTATATTTTTAAAGCTAAAATACTCTCCTTTTTTTATATTTATTTTAGCTACAATACTTTTTTTTGCAATTTCCATATTTTTTACTTCACATTTTTCAATTTTTTTAAATCCATTTCCTAACATTAACTCTGTATCTCTAATCAATTTCACCATTTTTTTAAATTCGTCTAAATCTAAAGAAGCTTTATGATCTGGCCCTTTCATTTTTTTACTTAAAGTTATATGTTTTTCTATCATTTTAGCACCCTTGGCAACAGCTAAGGCGGGAGCAATTATTCCTGCCGTATGGTCTGAATATCCAATATTGATTTGAAGTATATTTCTCAAATATGAAATAGCATCGATATTAGCATACTTCATATCAACTGGATAATCAGTCACACAATGTAAAACTATTATTTTTTCTTTTATAGTTTTCAGTAAATTTTGATTAATAGAAATTTTATTTTTAATTTTATAGATTTCTTTTTTAAAAATTCTATTTATAGATTTAGCAATTTCATTAATTGTTGACATTCCAGAGGACATAATTATGAATGTTTTTTTATCAATTTTATCAAGTAAAAAGTAATTATTTAATTCTCCAGATGGTATTTTTATTTGTTTTAAATTTATTTTTCTTTGGGCAAATATGAGGCTATCCTCATCAAACACAGATAATAAAAAATCTATTTTTAATTTTTTGCAGTAGCTCTTTAGATTAAGATAATCTTTTTTTTTTAATTCAAGACTTTTAAGCATTTTGAATTGATTTTCTTTATTTTTAGTATTTTTAATCTGATATTCAGCCTTAGGTGCATTTTTTGTGACTAGCTTACCTGAGTCAAATATTTGAAATTTTACACAATCAGCACCACTTTTTTTTGCTCCTAAAATGATTTTTTTTGCTAAAGCTATGCTACCATTATGATTAACACCCACTTCAGCAATAATATAAGTTTTATTTTTTAAATTTATAGAATTTTTTGATTTCATTATATCTTTTTTTATCTTTAACAAATTTAATTATTTCATTTGAAATATTTAACGATGTATTCTTTTTTAAAAATATTTTTTTTATTTTACGGTCATCTAGTTTAATACCTTTTTTAAATGCTTTAACTAACGATTTAAAATCATAGTTAGAATTTAATATATTATTAGATTTTACTCTTCCTTTTTGTCTAATTCCAATATTTATCGCCGGTATACTTAAGGTCGAACCTTCAATTATAGAACTTGAAGAGTTTCCTATCAGTAATTTAGCTTGGCTAAGATTAATTAAAAAATTTTTATGACCTAATGATTTTAAATTTTTTGCATTTTTTTTATTAACTTTACAAAAATTATTAATCATTGAGTTAATCGTGGATCCACCAGTATCTGAATTGGAGCTAGTAAAGTAAAAAGAATAATTTTTAAATTTTTTAACTAGTTTAAATATATTTTTTATTATCAATATATCATTTTTTGAATTTTTGGTTTCAGGATGATATGTAACAATAATTTTTTGTGAAGAGCTTTTAATTTTATTTTTATTTAGTTTATTTAGCATCTTAAAGGCATTTTCAGCGCCAGGAGCACCATAATTAAATATTTCTTTTTTATTCTCTCCAAGCTGTTTAATAATTTTTTTGTGCTCAGGATGAGAAACAAAATGTAAATCTGACATTTTTGTAATTGAATGTCTTAACCCCTCATCAAATGATCCTTCAGTTATTTCTCCACCGTGAATATGTGCAATTTTAATATTATTTAAATAACAGCAAAGAGCAAAGGAAAAAGTTTCATATCTGTCTCCTAAAACTATTGCTATTTTTGGCTTAATTTTTTTTAAATACTTATTAGTTTCAAGTAATGATGAAGTTACTATATCGATCATTTCTTTTATATCTGTTTTTTTTACAATTGAATTAATTTTAAAATCAATTTTTAATTTGTCATTAATTATTTCTTTATATGTATAATTAAAGGTTTTACTAAAATGCTGAGGTCCACAAACAAGAAACAAATTCGATTTTTTTTTTAAAATAATAATTATTTCTTTTAAAAGTCCATAATCAGCTCTACTACCAGAAAAAACTAAGATTTTTTTATTCATTTTAATTTATAATTTCATTAATTCGATTTATATATTTTTTATCGCTTATTAATACTGAAGCTTTTAATATTTTTCTGGATATAGCATTATTATTTAACTTTTTAAGATTATTAACAAAAAAAATAAATTTCTTCTCTAATTCATTTTTTTCATAGCACCAAATAGGGTTTTTATATTTTCTCAAAATTTGAAGATGTGGTTGATAAAGCGAATTTTTATTCCAGTCAAAAACATTTTTATTGTTATCATTAAAAGCTAGGCACAAAGCAGGTTTGTTGTAATAAAGACCCTCTAGAACCATTGTTGAAAAGGGACTAATTATTCCTTCAATTGAATTAAGTAAAAAATAATAATTTTTAAATTCTGAAAACTTATTGTTTGGAATTACAATTATATTTTTTAGTTTTTTTATAAAAGTGCTGTCTACTATTACTCTTCCATATGGGTGTGCTTTATATATAATTTTTAAATTCTTATATTTTTTATTAATAACACTATTTAAAAGTTCTAGACTATTTTTTTCATCAAAAGGAAATGTTACCCCTGCAAAAAGTAAATATTTGCAATTTTTATCTAAGTTAAATTTTTTTTTGATTTGATCTTTTTTTAAATGATTATATTTTTTCTTAATTTCTTGATGTTTTTCAAATCTGATGCTTCCAATTTCTTTAGAATTAATTTTGTGAATCTTTTTTGATAGCTTTGAGGTTTCACTGCCCCAACAATATACAATATCAGGTTTTAAATAATATGGTTTGGTTGTAGCATTATCCCAATTTGTAAATATTAGTTTTGATTTAATTTTATTTTTCTTACAAATATACATCAAGTCGTCGAAATTATAATCTTTAGGTGATCCAAAAAATATTATTTCTTCAAATTTTTTAAAATGATCATAATTTTTTGGCTGAGTAAAATAAAATATTTTATTAAATAAATACATGACAATCTTATCAAGTCCAAAAAAAAATACTAATTTACAAAAAAAAAATTTATTAACACCTAAATCTAAATTTTGATTAGGTTTTTTCTTAAAGTTAATTTTTTCATAATTTAATCTATTTAAATAATGTGATATTTCCCAAATAAGATATCTAAATGAATTAGGTTTATTTAGTACTTTATAATTTTTTTTATTTAAATTATTAGGAATATTAACTTTATTTGTAAATATAAAACTTAAATTATTTATTTTGATGTTATCAAAAAATCTAATGTAGTTTAGATCTCTAAATATTAACTTAGCGTTGGGTATATAAATTGCTTTTCTATTTTTCACTTATTTTATATTCAAGTGTTGCATTTTAATTAGATTTCCCAAATTAGAATTTAACTTTGAAATATTTTCTATGTCATAAAAAAAATTTCTACTGTTTTCACCTGGTTTAAAATAAATTGTTAATGTATCGCGAATTTTGGCATTTTCATTTCTATTTAGTTTGTGAATTAAATTTGTATCAAATAAAAAAGAAGCTCCTTTGTTAGCTAAAAATTTTTTTTCTTTATCTAGGTCAATGTTTTTTTCTTTTATTCTGCTTTTTTTAAAATTATAGGTTCTCGAAATTGAAGAGCTTTTTATTATACTAAAATAGCTATCAGTTGCACTTACATCTGATAAATAAATCATCAATTTGAGTTGTTTTCCTCTAATATCTTTATGCCATTCATTATTACTTTTATCTATATCTTCTATATCATTTTTGCTAATTGGAAGAACACGTCTTATATCAATATCGGATATACTTATTTCTTTTGATTTGAAATAATTAGAAATTAAATTTATCATTTTTTGATCAACTATTTCATTAATTAAAAATTCAAAATTATCTAAATATAAAATTTTATGAACTAAATGTTTTTTAATAAAAACTGACTTAACATTTTCTTGAATTTTTTTTGTTATTAAATTATTTGCTTTAATTACTATTTTTTTATTAAGTTTTTTTTCAGTATTTAAATAATTATTTTTTTTTAAAAAAACAAACTTATTTTTTTCATCATCATTTAAGAAAATATTTTTTTGAAAAATATTCGGTAAAGTTGAGAGCTCAGTCTTTAGATGATAGAAAATATCTTTAACTAAATTAATCATAATTGTGACTATACTGTATTTATTAAATAATTAATATCTATCCTTAGATCTCAAGAACAGGTGATAAAATATGATTAATTAATTGCCTATTTTTAAAAAATAACCTAATAAACTTTATCAATAATAACTTGAGAATGATAAAACAAAAATTAAAAAAAATAATAAACTTTCTTGGATATAATATTAATAAAGTTAACAAAGAGATAGAAAATGAGAATTTAGATGAAATTATGAAAAGATTTGCCCCACCTAACCCAGTCATATTTGATGTTGGTGCTAATGTAGGACAATCAATAGATAGATTTAAAAAAACTTTTAAAAATCCAATAATTCATTCATTTGAACCTATAGATTCAGAATTTAAAACAATTCATAATAAATTTGGTAAACAAAAAAATATTATTTTAAATAATATTGCTCTTGGAGAAAAACAAGAAACAAAAAAAATAAATATTACAGCAGGAACTGGTAATTCTTCTTTTAATAAAATAAATCCTGGAACCAGATGGCTCCAGACGAGAAGTAAACAATATAATACATCTGAGAATAACTATGTTACTAAAATTGAGGATGTTAAAATTGAAACTCTAGATAATTATTGTAAACAAAATAATATTGATAAAATTGATATTCTTAAAATTGATACTCAAGGTTATGAGGATAAAGTATTACAAGGTAGCCTTGAGACTATAAAAAAAAATAAAATTGGAATAATAATTACTGAAATAATGTTTGATGATATTTATGATAAACACTTTTGTTTCAGTGACTTGGAAAAATACTTAATACCAAATAATTTTAGAATGGTTGGTATTGATATGGCTAATAATAATATTTTTTCTGGGCTAGTTTTTTGTGCAGATGTAATGTATTTCAATAAAATTCTACATAAAATTTAAATGAATAAAGATAGAAATTTTTGGAAAAATAAAAAAGTTTTAATTACAGGCCACACTGGTTTTAAAGGTTCTTGGCTTTCTATGCTTCTTCATGAATTAGGAGCAAAATTATTTGGCTTTTCATTAAAACCTCAAAAAAAATTTTTATTTGAAAAAGCTAAGTTAGAAAAAATTTTTTTAAGATCTACCTATGGAAATATTTTAGATTATAAGAAACTAAAAAATAATTTAAGGATAACAAAACCAGAAATTATTTTTCATTTAGCTGCTCAACCACTTGTAGTCGAGTCATACAAAAATCCCAGAGAAACATTTGATACAAATATTATTGGAACTGTAAATTTACTTGAAGCTGCAAGAAATATAAAAAGTATTAAAACTATAATAATAATAACAACTGATAAGGTTTATAAAATAAAAAAAAATAACCCTCCTTACACTGAAAACCATCCTGTTGGAGCTTCCGACCCATATGGTACTTCCAAATCCTGTGTTGAGTTAATTTCAGAGTGTTATAAATATTCTTTTTTTAACAATGCAGATATTAGCATAACAAGTGCAAGAGCAGGAAATGTGATTGGGGGTGGAGATTATTCCGATAATAGAATTGTACCAGATTATTTGAATGCACTTAATAGGAAAAAAAAGTTAGTACTTAGAAATCCAATGAACGTTAGGCCTTGGCAGTATGTTTTAGAGCCATTATATGGCTATACTCTTTTAGCTAAACAAAAATACAGCTCAAGAAAAAACACGAAATTTGATTCATGGAATTTTGCACCTAATTTAAAAGACTCAATAAGTGTTAAAAAATTAATTGAACTTTTACAAAAATCAAAATTTAACCTGAGAAAAGTTAAAGTAACAGAAAAAAAATCTCAACAAAAAGAAAAAGAAACAGATATTTTGAGATTGAGGGCAGCTAAAGCTAAAAAATATTTAAATTGGAGAATAAAATTTAGTTTAAAAGAGACGATTGATACTATTCTTAATTGGAATGAACAAGTTAAAAAAGATTCATACTCAAATGTATGCAAACGATCAATTAAAGAATTTTTAAGACATAAATAAATTTATTAATTTAATAATTTTAATTTAAAAATTACCTGTTTTTCTTGCTTTTTTTAAATCTTGATGACTATCTATATTGAATGTCTTGTAGTTAGTTATGGATGCATAGGTTTTTTTTAAATAGATATCTGAATTTTTTAAAAAAGCAGATATTTTAAAGATATAAAAAACACCATTTCTTATAAAAACTTGATCAAGATGCTGTCTTGCAAAAATTTTTTTTCCACTCTCTAAATATAAATTTAAATTACCATTTTTTAAATTAAAAATTTTTTTAGGATGATATTTTTTACTTATTTCTGTCACAGAGATAGCTGCATCATA
>CEST01084184.1_pt1 | contig 16794 bp, 9 predicted proteins | sample 326921 | NCBI WGS metagenome assembly CEST01 (sample SAMEA2621509, study PRJEB7988) | marine metagenome | biome: marine biome (ENVO:00000447); feature: surface water layer (ENVO:00002042); material: "saline water (ENVO:00002010), including plankton (ENVO:xxxxxxxx)" | depth 5 m
CTAATTATTAATAAATTATTTCTGTCCCGTATTAAGGGACGGCAAAAGTAATGTTATTTATTTGAATAACAAATAGTAGGGTATACATTTTTATGTTTTTTCCAAAAATAATATGACTGTAATTACCGGGCTAATGTAATATGTAATTTGCTGTCTAATTTATCTTTATCAATAGCTTTTGAAATTCAATAACACCACAAGCTATTAAACCCAGCTCTAGGTCTTTGAGACTTTAACTTACAAAAACCTATTTTGTTTTAAGGATTTTAAACATTTCGCTATTGATGCGAACATAATAGAAGTTTGCAGCAAGAGAAGAAAGATCTATTTGTTTTTTACCACCTCTAAGCTCTCCAGAGAGAACTAATTGTCCTTGAGTAGAAAATACTTTATACAGTACATTTTCTTGTCTTGATATATTAATAATGCCTGCCGTTGGGTTTGGGTATAAAAGCGTCTCAATACCATTTTCTTGCGTTGCCAACAACTCACATTCAAAACTACTTTCTATGTTTGATGCAAGTGGATTGTCTTGAACGTAATCTGTTAATAAAGAGCAATAGCAATCGTTTTGATCTACATATAATTTAAACCATGATAGTGCAATTTTACCAACACTTGAGTTTCCGCCCTGTGGGGTGTTTGCTACAGAGTGATTGCCATTTTCTATTTCGAATAAAAGTTTATTTGTGCTATTTGGGGTAATGTCGTAATGAATATTTGCATGAATCCCTGGAGGGGCTACGGCATCATTTTGGCCACTAAAAATCACTACAGCGCTATCGTGGTCTAAATCTGGGTTTGGAAGCCAAGGGCATAAAGCTACTACCCCTTTAATAGTGGGGTCTAGTACAGCAGCACGTTGTGCTCCTCCGCCACCCATAGAGTGGCCGCTAACAGCAAACTTGGTCTCGTCTATGGCTCCTTGTAAAGGAGAGGAGGTTCTTGTGTTTTCTTGTCGTAGTGTTTCTAGTGCGTCTAATAGCCCTAGTGCTCTCGCTTCTGGGAAGTCAAATATAGAATTGGTGCCAATAATAATTGTAACAATACCGTGAGAGGCATAAAAAGGTCCCCAAGCTTCTACACTTTCTGGAAAGGAGTTAAATCCTGGAACAATTGCAATACTAGCATATGGTGGTGTAGCATTTGTTGGATAGTAAACAGTAGCACTAAAATAGGCTGGGCCATCTCGTAATCCGTCTTCCTGTGTTAGTGTGCCAACTTGATATATGCCCGGATTTGTTAAGCTTTCCAGGGTTATATCTTCGCATTGCGAAAATACAATTCCAGAAAACAAAGATAAAACCAATAAAATCACTGACTTTGCGTATATTTTTACCATTTCTATTAATTTTAAACATGCAATTTAACTAATTAATACTCAAATAATTTGTTAGTTAAGGCTTACTACTAAATCTCCTGTCACCACCATTACTCCTTCTTTCAAAGGCAATGAATGTACCGTGCCATCTTTTAATGCAGTTACTGTTGTCTCCATTTTCATGGCTTCAATAATAAAAAGGTGATCATCTTTTTTTATTTCTTGACCAGGCTTAACAAGCATTTTGTAGAGCATTCCTTGAAGGGGAGCTCCATATTCTTTTTCATTATTGGGGTCTGCTTGAAGGTTGGTCTGTGTTTCAATATTTAAAGATGTATCTGTAATTTCTACAAATCTATTTTCTCCATTTACCCTAAAGAAAACGGTTCGTTTTCCTTCTTCATTGGCAGGACTAACAGATAATAATTTTACAATAATGGTCTTACCTGGCTCCAGTTCAATCATTATTTCCTCTCGTTGTTCCATACCGTAGAAAAAGTTCTTTGTAGGTAGGATAGATACATTTCCATACTTAATGTAGTTCTCGTGAGCTTGTTTAAAAACCCTAGGATACAAGCAATAACTTAAAAAATCTTCAAACTCTATTTTTCTGCTAAAGTTCTTCTGAAATTCTTTTTTAAACACAGTAAAGCTCTCTGTAAAATCTATGGGTGCTAAATGCGCATTAGGTCTGTCTGAATATGGGGTTTCGTTTTTTAGTATGATGGCTTGTAATTCTTTTGGAAAACCATCTTGGGGTTGTCCTAAATCTCCTTTAAAGAAACTTACTACAGACTCTGGAAAAGAAAGCGAACTGCCACGTTCAAAAATATCTGCAGAAGTTAAATTATTTGTTACCATGAAGATGGCCATATCTCCAACAACTTTAGAACTAGGAGTTACTTTAATGAGATTTCCGAAGAGGGTATTTACTTCAGCATACATTTTTTTCACTTCTTCAAATCGATCTGTTAGCCCCAAAGCAATAGCTTGTGGGCGAAGGTTTGAATACTGTCCTCCAGGTATTTCATGTGTATACACCTCTGCCGTTCCTGATTTTAAACCAGATTCAAAAGGATAATAATACTCGCGTACATCTTCCCAGTAATTTGAGTATTGGTTAAGCGATGTTACGTTAATAGGATTGGCTCTTTCTTGATGTTTCATCATCTCCACAATACTATTAAAATTTGGCTGCGATGTTAGGCCGCTTAAACCAGCTAAAGCGACATCGACAACATCTACACCAGCTTCAATAGCTTTTAAATAAGTAGCAGATTGTATAGAAGAGGTGTCGTGGGTGTGTAAATGCAATGGAAGCTTTACAGTGTCTTTTAAAGCGGTAATTAACTCTGTGGCTGCATATGGAGTTAAAAGCCCAGCCATGTCTTTGATCGCAATAATATGCGCACCAGCATTTTCTAAATCTTTAGCTAATCTAGTATAATATTGAAGAGAATATTTAGTGTTATTTACATCTAGAATATCACCGGTATAACTAATGGCTGCCTCAGCCAGACCTCTTGTTTTATTTCTCACGTATTCTATACTAGGAGCCATAGCATTAACCCAGTTAAGAGAGTCGAATATTCTAAAGACATCGATTCCGTTCTCCCAGGATTTCTCAATAAATTTTTCAATGAGGTTGTCAGGATATGCTTTATAGCCTACGCCATTAGACCCCCGTATTAGCATTTGAAACAAGATGTTTGGCATTAGTTTCCTGAGTTCTCGAAGACGTGTCCATGGGCTTTCATTTAAAAAGCGCATACATACATCAAAAGTTGCTCCTCCCCACATTTCAATACTAAAAAGATTGGGATGATTTTTGGCATAGCTCTCTGCAACTGCAACCATGTCTTTGGTGCGCATACGCGTCGCTAATAGTGATTGGTGTGCATCTCTAATGGTTGTGTCTGTATAATGTATTTGTTTTTCGTTTTTAAGCCATTGACTAAACTTTTCTGGTCCTAACTCTGTTAACAGGTCTTTGGTTCCTTTAGGGAAGGCCGCGTTTGGGTCAAAAAGAGGAACTTTAGGTTCCCTAAAAATAACAGTTGGATTCTTTAATTTTATATCTGGATTTCCATTGACAATTACCTCCCCTAGATAATTAGTGATTTTTGTAGTTCTATCTTGTGGTACTTTTAATGTAAATAAAGACGGGTGTTCTTTAATGAAATTCACAGAGGCTTTTCCTTCTTTAAAAATTTCGTTTTGAATTACATTTTGAAGAAAATGAACATTTGTCTTTACACCCCTAATTCTAAACTCTTTTAGCGCTCTACTCATCTTTCTAACAGCTCCATCTAGTGTACGCCCATGAGCAGAAACTTTTACCAACATAGAATCAAAAAAGGGACTTACCTTATAAGATTGGTATATGCTACCAGCATCTAGTCTAATTCCCATACCAGAGGCACTTCTGTAGGTTGTGATCGTTCCATAATCTGGTGTAAAATCATTTGATGGGTCTTCTGTGGTTAACCTACACTGTAATGCAAAACCGTAGGTTGCTAAGGAAGATTGCTCATAAATTTTTATCTGTTTATCACTTAATTTATAGTTTCCAGCAATAAAAATTTGTGTTTTTATAAGGTCAATACCTGTTACCATTTCGGTTACTGTATGTTCCACTTGAATTCTTGGGTTTACCTCAATGAAGTATATCGTATCATCTTGATCCACCAAAAACTCTACGGTACCTACATTGTTGTATTTTACGTGCGTTGCAATTGCAATTGCGTAAGAGTAGAGCGCATCCTTAACTTTTTGAGACACGTTAAAAGAGGGTGCAATTTCAACTACTTTTTGATGTCTTCTTTGTACAGAGCAATCTCGCTCAAAGAGGTGTCTAATATTTCCGTGGTTATCTGCCACAAGTTGGACCTCAATGTGTTTTGGATTTTCTATGTACTTTTCCAAGAACATGGTGTCATCGCCAAACGCATTTTTCGCTTCGTTTCTTGCCGCATCAAAATTCTTTTTTAAATCTTCTGGAGCCTGTATGATTCTCATTCCTCGGCCCCCACCTCCAGAGGCTGCTTTTAGCATTATTGGGTATCCAATAACAGTAGCTTCAGAGAGGGCAATGTCAAGGGATGTGAGTTCTTTTACACTACTTCTTATAATAGGAACATTACAAGAAGTTGCGATTTTTTTTGCCATTATCTTATCACCCAGGGCATCCATAACCTTAGGGTCTGGACCAATAAAAATTATTCCATTTTCTTGGCAAGCACGAGCAAAGGTTGAGTTTTCAGAAAGAAAACCATAACCAGGATGAATAGCATCAATATTTTTTTCTTTGGCAAGCTTTACAATAGCGTCAATATCAAGATAGGGTTTAAGCGGGGCGTTATCCTCTCCTATCTGGTATGATTCGTCTGCTTTTAGGCGGTGCTGAGAATATCTATCTTCATAGGTGTAAATCGCAACAGTTTTTAAATTAATCTCTGCACAGGCTCGCAACACCCGGATTGCTATTTCACTTCGGTTGGCAACTAGAACCTTCTTAATTTTCATAACAAATTTAAATTTAAAGAGATATGTAGGTGTAAAATGTTCTTAAAGATACAGTTACCTGTGCACGCATAATAAATATTTTATATTTTTTAACAATGAATCTTCAATTATTTTAAGAATGGATTTTCGTTTTTATAATTTCTAATGACATAATCAAGGGCGCTTTCAAGAATTTCGCCCATATTCTTTGACTTTTTAAAATTAATATCTCCTGTCATGATGTGCAACGCCTTTTTTAATTGCACTATTTTTTCAGGCTTGGATACACGGTCTTCTCTCATGCAGTACATTAATTCTTGTAGCCTGTTATTTTCACTGGTAGCTCTTTTTGCTAACAAAGAGCGCTCTTCTCTTTTGTATTGTTCAACAGAAGCATCTTCTAATACATTAGAGACTAGCTTTACAAGCTCAATATTTTCTATTAAGAACTGTGGTTTATATACTTTTTGATTGCCTTCATAAGATTGTTGGTCAAAATCGATGGCGCGAATTCTATATTGTATTCTATCAAAGTCATTGGTTAGCACCATTACATAATTGTAGGATCGCATATCACCAAGCAAACGCACAAAACAACGTTCATTAAATTTCACAAACTCTTTTGCAATCTCCTTTTTATCTTGGTCTGAACACTTTGCTAAATGATGCGTAATGAAATCATCACCAGGAATTCCAGAGATGTGTTCTTCAATTAAGGTGTTGCCGTGAACTAAAAAATTAATATGATTTGGAGATAAAAGGTGTTCTAACTCAAGACCATAAATTCTCGAGGCGTCTGCTTTTTTAATGTACAGAAATATATAATTATCATTGAGAATATTTCTAACCTTAATTCTAAAGGGCTTAGAGTTTCCAAAGGTGCAATAGTCAATGCTGTCAATATTAAGATAAGGCAGCAGTGCATTAGAACCATCACTGTGAAGTATTGAGTAAACCTGCTTTAGGCTTAGCTCTATCTCGTCACGCTCGGTTTCTGAATAGTATACTTGTATCCATAAAGTATCATTGCCATGTTTATCATACACGGTAACCGATCCTTGATACCGTAACAGGTCATCATAATAAATTGGAATTTTAATAGTACGAGCATATTTTGTCAAGTACTCAGATAAGCTATCAGTGACTGGATACGTCGGCTTTTTCTTTGAAATAAGTTTTTGCATATGATCATTAAAATAAAAATGAATACTAAGCCTTTTAAAGGTACCAAATTCCCTCTAAAACGAAAACTTCATTAACACCACTAAAATATTGCAGCTGTTTATTAATGTGCCTCCAGCCAATTTTCACCCTCACCTAATTCAACATCTAGAGGAACCGCAAGGGTATAGGCGTTTTCCATTTCTGTTTTAATGAGGGTTTTCATTATTGAAAGTTCTGGTTTGTATACATCAAAAACCAGTTCGTCATGCACCTGTAGTAGCATTTTAGTTTTGTAGCCACCTTCCTCTAATTTTTTATGGATGTTAATCATGGCAATTTTAATAATGTCTGCGGCGCTTCCTTGAATAGGTGCATTGACAGCATTGCGCTCTGCAGCTCCTCGAACTATTGCATTGGCACCATTAATATCTTTTAAATATCTGCGACGCCCTAAAACCGTTTGCACATAGCCATTGTCTCTCGCAAAATCGACCAAATCACTCATGTAGTTACGCAATTTTGGGTAGGTTTTGTAGTAGGTGTCAATGAGTTCTTTGGCTTCACTTCTTGAAAGATCTGTTTGGTTGCTAAGTCCAAAAGCAGAAACACCATAGATAATACCAAAGTTTACAGTTTTGGCATTGCCTCGCTGCTCACGGGTTACTTCCTCTAGGGGTACATTAAACACTTTGGCTGCTGTAGAGGCATGAATATCTTCGCCATTTGTAAAGGCTTTCATCATGGTTTGTTCTTCACTTAAGGCGGCAATAATGCGCAGCTCTATTTGTGAGTAATCTGCTGCAACCAGCACATACTCCTTATTTCTAGGAATAAAGGCTTTTCTAACTTGTCGTCCTCGCTGGGTACGTATTGGAATGTTCTGTAAATTAGGGTTGTTGCTGCTTAAACGCCCTGTTGCTGCCACCGTTTGCATGTAATCTGTATGCACTCTGAGGGATGTTTCTTCTATTTGCAAAGGCAATGCATCTACATAAGTAGATTTTAGTTTGGCAAGCCCACGGTACTCGAGTACGTCTGCAATAATTTTATGGTCTTTACCCAGGTAAGAGAGTACATCTTCTGCAGTAGAGTATTGTCCTGTTTTTGTTTTTTTAGGTTTTGCAACCAGCTTCATTTTCCCGAAGAGAATTTCTCCCAATTGTTTTGGAGATGCTATGTTAAACTCTTCTCCAGCTTCTTTATAAATACTAGCCTCTAGGCTAAGAATGTCATGGTCTAAATCTCCAGAGAGTGATTGTAAAAAGCCTTTATCTAGGTTAATCCCTTCAGCCTCCATATCTGCAAGAACTCTTAATAGTGGTATTTCAATATCATCAAATAATTCTTGTGTATTTGCCTCACCTAACTCTTTGCTTAAATGCGCTTTTAATTGAAATGTAATATCTGCATCTTCTACAGCATATTGTGTCTGCTCTTTTATAGGTACCTCGCGCATAGACTTTTGGTTTTTTCCTTTTTTGCCAATGAGATCGATAATAGAGATGGGTGTGTAATTTAAATAGGTCTCTGCCAAGATATCCATGTTGTGTCTCATATCTGGATTGATGAGGTAATGCGCCAACATCGTGTCAAATAGTTTTCCGTGTACCGAAATGTTGTATTTCCGAAGAACCTTAATGTCATATTTTAAATTTTGCCCAACTTTTTCAATGTCTATAGCTTCAAAAAATGGACGTAATTTCTCTACAACTTCTTGGGCTGCCTCTCTAACCTCAGGGATGGGTAGGTAGAATCCTTTTCCTGTTTCCCAAGAAAAAGCGATACCAACAAGTGTTGCAGTGAGTGGATTGAGCCCTGTTGTTTCTGTGTCAAAACACACACTACTTTGTTTCATTAAATTATTAATAAACAAGTTGGTGCCCATACCAGGTTGTATGGTTTGATAAAAATGCTCTGTGTCTTTAATAGTTTTTCTACTGCTGTATGTTTGTGTTTCTTGGCTGGGTTGGCTGTCTCCGCCAAAGAGTGAAAACTGCCCTTCTCCAGCACTTGAGTTTGCTGCAATTGTTGCTGGCTTTTTTGATTCAGCGGGAGCCGTTTTTGGTTGGTTGCTTGTTCCTTTTGATGCCATGGCATTCTCAGAAAAAGTAGTTGAGAAACTAGTAATGAGGCGGCGGAATTCTAATTCTTCAAAAATTTCTATTACAGCTGCAACGTCTGGAGTACTCATTTCAAATTCCTTTTCATTGAACTCTACCGGGACGTCTAGCATAATAGTGGCTAGTTCTTTACTAAGAATACCAAGGTTTTTGTTGGCTTCTATCTTTTCTTTCATTTTCCCTTTTAGTTGCGCCGTGTTGGCCAACAAGCCTTCCATAGAACCAAATTCATTAATGAATTTTTTGGCAGTTTTATCACCCACTCCCGGGAGTCCAGGAATATTGTCTGCGCTATCGCCCATCATCCCTAAATAGTCAATGACTTGCAAAGGGTCTGTTACTTCAAATTTCTTTTGTACTTCAGGGATGCCCCATGTTTCATAACCCCCTCCAAAAACTGGGCGATACATAAAAATATTATCTGAAACGAGCTGAGCAAAATCCTTGTCTGGAGTTACCATAAAGGTCTGGTATCCTTCTTTTTCTGCTTTCTTTGCTAGGGTTCCTATCACATCATCTGCTTCAAACCCTTCTTTAACCATGATGGGTATATGCATAGCAGTCAATATTTTTTGAATATATGGAACAGCTATTTTAATGCCATCTGGCGTTTCATCTCTATTGGCTTTATAGTCTGGGAACATTTCGTTTCTAGCAGCGCTACCTCCTTTGTCAAAACACACTGCTATATAATCTGGGCGTTCTCGTTTAATAACATCAATAAACGAATTCATAAACCCCATAATGGCAGAGGTGTCCATTCCTTTACTATTGATACGAGGATTTTTAATGAGTGCATAATAGCCTCTAAAAATTAAGGCGAATGCATCTATAAGGAACAAACGTTTTTTTTGGTCTGACATGATTTATTAGTCTTTTCGAGCAAAGTCGATGGGTTGATGAAATGTCCTGATCAATAGTGTTTTCGACTGTGCTCGAAAAGACATTACTATGATATTCAAAAATAGAAAAAACAGTAGAGAGTTTTACCAAAAGCGATTATAAAATATAAGACATTATTATACCACTATTTGAGATTGGTTTATAATTTTGATTTAGCTCTATATTTATTATAAAATAGGCTGTGTTGCTAATATAGTTACAAAGGTATTTTTTGTGTATGAATTTGCAATCAAAAATTTAATGTATGCACCTTGGACCTTCTGTATGTTTTATTAAGTAACATAGAATGTGGTAGCAAAAAAAAACCCTTTACTTTTTTTGTAGAGGGGTTTTAAGGCTAGATGGATCTTCGTCTATTGTTTTTCAAAATACGCAACAATTTCTAAAAGCTCTTTTTCATCATTGATGTCAAGCTTTAGCTCTTTGGCATATTGTTTTATCAGGTTTTCTTTTTTACCAAAGACTTTAAATTTGTTTTTCCTAGAATTCGGGAATTGATAAAACTGCTGTCTTTTTGTTACTAAAAAATACAGGGGTTTGTCTGTAAATTTTGCAGGTAAATCCCGCGTGATTGATGATGATGCTTTTATAGGGTATCGAATGTCTTTTATGTGTTTTTTATATACGTCAACCTGGGTGCCTTCATAAATGACCTCTAAGAAATCTCCTTCACTAACGCTTCCTTCAAAAGGCATAAAAACAAATTTTGTTTTGCCCATTTTAGCAACAAGCGAAGCAGATTTTTTAAGGTTTCTTATTTCTTGATTTGGAGTTGAGAGTGTTTCTTTAATCTCTACTTGATCATTTATAGTATTGTACCGAAGTGCTACCAATTTAAATATAATGGTGTCATTTCTTAAAATGCTTCCTAGCACAAATTTTGGATTACTGTAAGGAGAACCGACATAGGTTTTAGTGTCGTCAAAATCTATGACTCCATCATCCTCTGCGGCTGCATCATTAATTTTCATTAATGATATGTTTGTAATTCCTTGTGCATTAGAAATGCCAAATGAAAATAAAATAAAAAATAGGGTGATAATTGTTTTGATCATAACCAATAAACAGATGCTAAATTAATAATTTAAACAAATATTAAAGCGTATCATAATATTTAACAGCTCTCAATAATTCTTTCTCGTTATTAAGATCCAAATCATTTTGCTTCGTGAAGTCTTTCATTTCTTTAAGCTTCTCTCCAAAGACTTTTATTTTCTTTTTTCTAGCCTTTGGCATTTGATAAAATTTACCTGTTTTTGTTACCAAGTAATACACGGGTTTATCTTTAAAAACAGCAGGAAGTGTTTTTGTTATGGAAGAAGAAGCCTTTTTTTCTGGGCTAAAATCTTTAACATGTTTTTTGTATAATGCTATTTGATCTCCTTCAAATATAACTTGAAAGTATCCTCCATTTTCAATGCCGCCTTGGTAGGGCACAAATACATATATGTCATCAACTATTTTAACATAAATGTCTTGTGATTTAGTAAGAGCTCTAGCGTCCTGATTATCAGTATCAGTTGTTTGCTTTACTTCCATCTCATCAGCGATAGCATTATATCGTATCGCTACCTTGTCTACGAGTAAGACACCTTCTTTATAGATTTTTCCGTATAAATACTTTGGATTATTATATGGAGTTCCTTTGTATGTTTTAGTTTCCTCGAAATTTACATCTTTGTTCTGCCTTTTTATGTAGTTGTCTAGTAAAAGAACATCTGAAACAAATAAAGCAGAGTTAAAACTTTGGGATGTCAGTGTGTTAAATGCTAATGAACATAAAACAATTGTGATTAAAGCTTTCTTCATTGTATTGGTTTTAAATTTTAATAACAACTGCAAATACTTTGCCAAGATTTAAAATCTAGAAACTACAAAGCATTAAAATGGGCTACAGCTCTATTAAAGTCTTTCTCTCTTCGCAAGTTTAGACCTTTTGATTCTAGATACGCTTTCATTTCAGCTGCTTTTAGGTCGAATAGTTTTTCTCTCTTTGATTTCCCTTTTGGAAGCTTGGTTAAACTTCCAGTAGTACTTACAATATATAATTGTTCTTTTTCTTTAAATGTGTCTGGAACATCTCTAGAGTATGAGTTTCCAGATTTTTTACCTTCAACAAATTTTTTGATAATTTTTTTATAAATAGTAAGTCTCTCACCTTCTTGGATGACCATGAAGTATCCTGCCTTTTGATTTTTGTCTGGAGATACTAGGTACACAAAATCATCATTTAAAATACGCACATAAATGCTTTCTTCTGCTTTTAAAACGTTTACAACGGTAGAAGATGAATTAATATTTGTTTTAAGTTCAATTTCTTCTGCCTTTACATTATAACGTAAAGCTATATTGTTGGCAACCATCTTTCCGTTTTTATAAACAGACCCGCTTTGAAACTCTTTATTTGCATAGATAGATCCCATGGTGTTTTGATATCCTTTAAACACAGGGGTTGTTTTTGATGACAAGTATGCATTTTGTGTAGCCTCACCATTTGTCATTTTTTGGGCAAAAATGTTTAGGGATAATGATACTGTTATTATTACTAGAAAATATGTTTTACGTATTGGCATGGCTGATATTTTATAAAAAACCCAAAAATAATATTTCGAGCTACTAATTATGTTAATTTATTGTTATTGTTTAAGGCTGCGGTGTTGTTTTTGTGCCCCGTGAAATTTAAAAAACTTTTTTAATATATTTGCTGCAAATAAAACCAAACCAAATCTAAAGGCTAATGATTTGTGTCTTTTTTGTGAGATTTTAATGCAATTTCTAATTCATACTAATTCATAAAACTATGATCTATAAGGACTATTTAAAAAGAAAGCGTTAAAACTTAATAGGATCGATTGCTTTGGTTACTTCTGTCTCTGGTAGTTTACATGCATTATTTACACACACATATACAAAAGTCTCATCTTCTATAAACCTAAGGTTTAATAAAGGACTGCTACCTTCAATTGTGCTTCCTGCAATAAGTTTGTTAGGAAGGTAATATTGATGTATGCTTTTTATTTTGTCTTGCGCATCTTCACCCACCACAACAATTTCATAGTAGCTATTTTGAAAATTGGCCAACAGGTCTAACCAGTTTGAAAATCCAGAAGGATATTTTTCTATCTCTGGTAACACGTTTTTAAGCATTTGAGATGCTGTAGCTGCATATGTTTTATTGTCAAAATGATGTGATAGCACATAAAGGTTTTTTGCCATCATAGAATTTGATGCTGGAATGACATTGTCTCTGTATTCAAAATTTCTTGTAATTAGAGAAGTGTCTTCATCACTAGTAAAATAAAATAGTTGTTTTTCTGTATCAAAGAAATGTGCATATGTGTAGCTTGTTAATTCATTTGAGATGTCAAGCCATTGAGCATCTAATGTAACTTCATATAGGCCAATAAAAGCATCTATCACTGCGGCATAATCTTCTAAGTAGCCATTAATTGTGCTTTTTCCGCCTTTATAGTTATGAAACAATGCCCCAGTTTCACTCCATTGTTTTGATTTCAAAAAATGTGCGTTTTTTAATGCTGCCTCAAGATATTCTGGTTTTTGAAATGCTTTATAAGCATCTACATAGCCCCTTAGCATAAGCCCATTCCAGGAAGTTAATATTTTATCATCTAGTCTTGGCTTATCTTTTTTGTTACGGAAGGTAAGAAGTAGACTTCTCCAGGATGTTTTTTTGTTTTGTAATGTTTCAAGGGTAATACCAAACTCAGCACATACCTCTTTATCACTCTTAGAGCGTATTAAAACATAGTGGTTTTTCTCCCATTTCCCGTAAGAATTAATGTTGTAATAGGTAGCGAAGAGTTCAAAATCAGTTCCAAGTTCTTGCCTTAGAGATTCTTTAGTGAAAACATAATAGGCTCCTTCTTCAAGAGCTCCTTCTTCTGTTAGGCTGTCTGCGTCAAAGGAAGAGTAGAATGCGCCTTCATTGTTTGTACATTCTCGAGCAATAAAAGCAAGCGTTTGCTCCACTACCTCTTTGTACAGGGTGTTTTTTGTTGCTAGATATGCATTGCTGTACAAGCTCACCATCTGGCCATTGTCATAAAGCATTTTCTCAAAGTGGGGGATATGCCATTTGGCATCTACACTGTATCTCGAGAAGCCTCCTCCAACATGATCATAAATACCACCATAGGCCATTTTGTCTAGTGTTGTGGTTACATAGTCAAGCAATGCGGTGTCTTGGGTTTGTTTTGCTTGGCGTAATAAATATGACATTGTATTAGGCATCATAAATTTAGGAGTCCTGTTTGGACCTCCAAATCTAGTGTCAAAAGACTCTTGCCATTGACTTAAAATTTGATCTGTATTGTAATTTCTTAAATCTACATTTTCTGTATTAAGCGGTAACAGATCCATGCTTTTAATACCTTCTTCAAGATTTCCAGCAACTTCAAATAAACGCTCAGGATTTTCTTTATAAATTTTCTGCATTTGTTCAAGTGCATTTACCCAGTCATTTTTACCAAAGTAAGTGCCTCCCCAAACAGGTCTGCCATCGGGAAGTGTAATAACATTAAGTGGCCAACCCGCACCACCTGTTAATAATTGAACCGCATTGATGTAAATTTGATCCACATCTGGACGCTCCTCTCTATCTACCTTCACATTAATGTAATTTTTATTCATTACGGAGGCTACTGTAGAGTCTTCAAAACTTTCTCGTTCCATAACATGACACCAATGGCAAGCAGCATATCCTATGCTAATGATCATCAGTTTTTTCTCTTGTTTTGCAACAGCTAGTGTCTGGTCATTCCAAGCTCTCCAGTCTACAGGGTTATGAGCATGTTGTAATAAATAAGGGCTTGTTTCTTGAACAAGTAAGTTGGTATATTCATGTGTGTCCACGATGTCTTTTTTTGAAGTATTACAAGAAGAAAATAAAATCGAAAAAAATAATAACAAGAAAATTTGCTTCATTACAATGGGGTTTAAAAGAGCTTTTGTGTAAAAATACACTTTTGAAAGCTTCTATATTACACTACTGTTATTACGGTATATTATTTATAATGTCAGTCTAATTTACCCATTTACAGCCTCTACGGTTGTTACGCGACCTGGCATCATTTCTTTTAGCATTGTTTCAATTCCGTTTTTGAGGGTAACTGTTGCCGAAGGGCATCCGCTACAAGCACCTTGCAGTATAACATGAACTGTTTTTGTTTCTTCCTGGTATGAATCAAATGCAATATGTCCACCATCACTTGCCACAGCAGGTTTAATGTATTCATCAAGAATATCAATAATTTCTTGTTCAATACTTGTGTGAGAAGCATCGTTTTTTTCTTTTGTAATAGAAGTTTTTTTATCGGTACTTGTTGAGGTAACTTCTTTTTTACGTTGAAGAAAAGCATCATTGAAAATATCCTTACCATCTTCGATAAAAGTTCGAATAAATGAACGAAGATCATTAGAAACCTCCATCCATTCTACAACATTGTATTTAGTTACAGACACATAGTTTGCACTTATAAAAATTTCCTTTACAAACGGGAAAGAGAAGAGTGCCTTTGCTAAAGGAGCTTCCACGGCATCTTCTATTGTTTTAAATTCAAAAACACCGTCGGCTAGAGGTTTGTTGGCAACATACTTCATTACCCCGGGGTTGGGTGTGCTTTCTGCATATACAGTTACAGGAACTTTTTTGGATGTTTCTTCTTCTGTGATTACTTTTTTGCCGCTTTCAAGGTACTCTGCAATAGATTTCGCTACTTCATCCTGGACTGAGGGCCAATCAACAATATTGAACTTCTCTATAGCAACAAAATTTTGAGAAATATAGACTGTTTTCACAAAAGGAAGATAAAACAGTTCCTGGGCTAAAGCACTAGGTTTTGCCTGGTCTATATTCGAAAATTCATAACTTTTTGCCTGGGTTAAAAACGAATTTGTAATAAACTTCACAATATTTTCGTTGTTAGTTGGTTGTACAGTTATGCTAAATTGACTCATGGTGTGATTTTTGTGTGATTTTTTTTTGTAAAAATACCGAAAGAAAATCATTGTAATGAATATATTTGAACTCATATTGCTATGACAATGAAAAATATCTTACTGTTTATATTTGCGTCTTATTCTTTTGTGGCCATTGGCCAGATTACAATTGATGAAACCCTTACAGCCCAAGAGCTTGTAGAGGACGTGCTTATCAATAGTCCTTGTGCTGAGGTTACAAATGTAGGCCAACGTACGGGTACAGATTTTGGAAATGTAAATGGTATTGGTGCTTTTGACGCAAATGGTTCTTCATTTCCTTTTGCTTATGGTGTTGTACTAACCACAGGATCTGTTTCTAGTGCTCCAGGGCCTAATGGAGGAGCTATCTTGAGTGATGGAGATGCTTCTTGGCCGGGAGATTTAGATCTAGAGGCAAATACAACGGCTACAGCAACAAACAATGCTTCTGCAATTCAGTTTAATTTTGTTCCTCAAATAAGTCAAATTAATTTTAATTTTATTTTCGCCTCTGAAGAGTACAATAGAAATTTTGAATGTTCTTTTTCTGATGCTTTTGCATTTATACTCACAGATCAAGTAACAGGTGTTGTTCAAAATCTAGCTGTAATTCCCGCTACTACAACACCCATAGAAGTTACAAATGTTAGATACGGTGTACCTAGCCAGGTCGGTTGTGATGATATTAATACAGAATTTTTTCAACAATATAATTTTCAACCAACTGATATTCCTGGACTTCCCTTTGTTAATGCCGCTGATGCCGACATCTATTTTAATGGACAAACAGTCCCCTTAACCGCAGTTGGTAATGTTATTGCAGGAAATGGCTACAACATTAAATTGGTTATTGCAGATGAAACAGATTCTGCATACGACGCGGCTGTATTTCTCGAAGGTGGGTCTTTTAATATTGGAGTAAACCTTGGTCCAGATGTTACTATAGCCTCTGGAACCGCTTTGTGTGAAGGTGAAATATTAGAGATTGGCTTAAGTGGTCTTGGCGGAACCCCCGGAGACAGCACTTATCAATGGTTTGTTTTTAATCCAGTTACTATGGTCTATGACATTATTCCAGGAGAAACAGATTCAACAATAGATGTTACAGCGTCAGGAATTTACCAAATAGAGGTAACCAGCAATGGTTCTGGATGTTCTGGTACAGACGAGATTTTAGTAGAATTTGCTCCACAGCCTACCGCTAATCAACCAGATGATTTGTTTCTATGCGATGACGGCACCCAGACGGGGCTTTTTGATCTTACTATCAATGATGTTATTATTTTAGGACCACAAGATCCTTCGCTATTTACTGTAAAATATTATGAAAATTTCTCAGACAGTCAAGCAGGTATAAATGAAATTCTTACTCCAAATGCATATGCCATAGCAACAACTCCTTTACAAACAATATTTGTTCGTATTGAGGATATAGGAGGGATTTGCTTTGCTCTTGAAGATTTTACCATTACATATTCTCAACCTCTTGTTGATGTTCTTACCGATGAAGGTTTTTGTGATGAAGATTCTAATGGTATTGTACAGGTTAATTTATCTGTTTTAAAAGACATCGAGGTTCTTAACGGCTTAGACCCCTTACTTTATGATATAACATATCATAATACATTAGAGGACGCCAATACAGATATAAACCCATTACCGGGAGTGTATAATGTAACGGCTCCAGTAGAAATTATATTTGTGCGTATTGAAAGTATATTTGATGTTACTTGTTTTGATTCTGGAAACTTTAATATAAATATCGTAGTTGCTCCGGGTGCTACTCTTCCAACCAAGTATAAT
>CEST01010132.1_pt1 | contig 16678 bp, 17 predicted proteins | sample 326921 | NCBI WGS metagenome assembly CEST01 (sample SAMEA2621509, study PRJEB7988) | marine metagenome | biome: marine biome (ENVO:00000447); feature: surface water layer (ENVO:00002042); material: "saline water (ENVO:00002010), including plankton (ENVO:xxxxxxxx)" | depth 5 m
GGGGTAAATACGACTCGATTGACAGTGGCGATAGATATCAGGCCAAGAGGATAACTGTGAAACCTGGTGCTAAGTTGAGTGTGCAAATGCATCACCATCGTGCAGAGCACTGGGTCGTTGTATCTGGAACGGCAAAAGTTACCAATGGCGAAAAAACGTTCATACTGTCTGAAAACGAATCTACGTATATTCCCGTTGGCGTTATTCATGCACTTGAAAATCCAGGTAAGGTACCTTTGGAAATGATAGAAGTTCAGTCTGGTTCATATCTTGGAGAAGACGATATCGTTAGGTTTGAGGATGTATACGGAAGAGTAACCAGCTAGACTGAATTACGAAGACAATTTAGAAAACTTTCTTACCGATAAAAGAAATGAGTGAAGATAGTATGAAAAAAAAGGCATTAATTACAGGTATAACTGGGCAGGATGGTTCTTATTTAGCAGAGTTCCTATTAGAAAAGGGTTATGAGGTTCATGGAATCAAGCGTCGCGCTTCCTCTTTAAATACTCAGCGGCTCGACCATATATACGAAGACCCGCATATTGGTAATCAAAATTTTGTTTTGCACTATGGCGACCTCACTGATTCATCTAATCTCACTCGAATTTTATCTGAAGTTGAGCCAGACGAGGTATACAATCTTGGTGCTCAATCTCATGTGGCGGTAAGCTTTGAGGCCCCAGAATATACAGCTGATGTTGATGCAATGGGTACTTTGCGTCTTTTAGAGGCTATTCGATTTTTAGGTTTGGAGAAGAAAACGAAATTCTATCAAGCCTCAACTTCTGAGCTTTATGGATTGGTTCAAGAGACGCCCCAAAAAGAAACTACTCCTTTTTATCCAAGGTCTCCCTATGCTGTTGCCAAACTTTATGCATATTGGATTACGGTAAATTACCGTGAATCTTATGGTATGTATGCTTGTAATGGAATCTTGTTTAACCATGAATCACCTCGACGAGGGGAAACGTTTGTTACTCGAAAAATCACCCGTGGTCTCAGTAATATTGCGCAGGGTTTAGAGAGCTGTTTGTATCTGGGAAACATGGATGCGCTTCGTGACTGGGGCCATGCGAAAGATTATGTACGCATGCAGTGGATGATGCTTCAACAGGATAATCCTGAAGATTTTGTATTAGCCACAGGTGTCCAGTATTCCGTGCGCCAGTTTGTTCAGTGGTCTGCAGCAGAGTTGGGGGTTGAGCTAGAATTTAATGGATCTGGAGAGGACGAGCAAGCTATCGTGGCGAAGATATCAGGTGATAACGCTCCTGCGCTTCAAGTAGGAGACGTGATTGTTAAAGTGGATTCTAGGTATTTTAGGCCAGCAGAGGTAGAAACTTTATTAGGCGATCCAACAAAGGCAAAAACTAAGTTAGGTTGGGTCCCAGAAATTACTGTACAAGATATGTGCTCTGAAATGGTCCTATCTGATTTGCAAGAGGCAAAGCGCACTAAGCTCTTAAAAGAACATGGCTATGATGTCTCTTTGCAATTGGAGGGTTGAAGATAGTGACTAAGATATTTGTTGCTGGACACAATGGAATGGTGGGTTCAGCAATATGTAGGCAGCTTGCTCATCAAGACGCTGAGATCGTTACAGCCGATCGCGGGAAGCTAGATCTAACCAGTCAATTGCAAGTTAAGCGCTTTTTTAATGAACATAGCTTTGACCAAGTTTATTTAGCTGCGGCGAAAGTTGGAGGTATTCGTGCTAATAATGAGTACCCCGCGGACTTCATCTACCAAAATCTAATGATACAAAGTAACGTTATTTACTCCGCTTATAGCGCCGGTGTTTCAAAGTTATTATTTTTAGGCTCGTCTTGTATTTATCCTAAGTTCGCTAAACAGCCAATGGTGGAGACGGAGCTATTGACCGGATATCTCGAGCCAACAAATGAGCCGTATGCAATAGCTAAAATTGCTGGCATTAAAATGTGTGAGAGTTTTAACCGTCAGTATGGAACTGATTATCGAAGTGTCATGCCCACAAACTTATATGGCCCAGGTGATAACTACCATGTAGAAAATAGTCATGTAATTCCGGCTTTACTCCGAAGATTTCATGATGCAAAAGTTGCCGGTGACAAAGAAATTTCAGTTTGGGGCACAGGGGCTGCTATGCGAGAGTTTTTACATGTCGATGACATGGCAGCAGCATCAATTTATATTATGAATTTACAAAAGACGGTTTATGACGATGCTACATTACCGATGACTTCACACATAAATGTGGGCTCTGGGGTTGACTGTAGTATAAAGGAATTGGCTCAAACTATAGCTGGTGTTGTAGGTTATAAAGGTGAGATTGCGTGGGATACAAGTAAACCTGATGGCGCTCCGAGAAAACTGATGTCTAGCACTCTTTTAACTGGCCTCGGATTTAAGTCTCAAATGAATTTGAGCGATGGGTTAAGACAAACTTACTCGGCATATCTAAAAAAATATGGTAATCGAAATGAGTAAATATTTAGTAGTGGGAGGCGCTGGTTTCATTGGTGGAAAATTATGTGACGTGCTGGCTAAAGATCCCTCAAATATCGTCGTCTCATTGGATAATTATTTTACTGGGCGACGCTCTCAGCATGTTCCAGGAGTTGAATATCGTGAAGGAAATTCTAAGGATATTTTTGAAATTTGTGCTGATGTGATGCCTGATTATGTGTTTCATTTAGGTGAGTATTCGAGAGTTGAACAAAGTTTCAAGGATTTCGACATTGTTTACGACTACAACTTACTTGGTACCAAAGAGGTTATAAAATTTTGTAGCTCAATGGAGAGTAAGCTTATTTACGCTGGTAGCAGTACAAAATTTGGTGATGGGGGCTTGGGCAAAAATCAGTCACCTTACGGATGGACTAAGGCTACCAATACAGAGTTAATAATCAATTATAGCGAATGGTATGCGTTGGATTACGCGATTGTTTATTTTTACAACGCGTATGGCCCTGGTGAGATGGCAACAGGAAAATATGCGACATTAATTGGTTTGTATATGGAAGCAATGAGGAACGATGACTCTTTGAAAATAGTACAGCCCGGCAATCAGGAAAGAAATTTTACTCATGTCGAGGATATTGTTTCAGGCTTAATACTAGTCGGCCAGTGCGGTGTGGGAGATGGTTATGGTATCGGTTCGATGAAAGCATATACAGTTGAAAGTGTAGCGAATATGTTTGGTGGAAAAGTCGAATATATTGCAAGTAGGAAGGGGAATAGAATGACAGCCCCTGTGTTAAACACTAAGACGTTGGCGCTTGGGTGGGAAATAAAATGGGATCTTGAGTCATATATAAAAACTACAAAGCTAAATGGATGGGTAGATTCTTAGTCAAATGGGAACGCTAACCTTTTTTGCTACATTAGAAAAATTCATGAGGTCAGGTATTAATGCGGCCTTTTATTTCTGGATCGCAACTATAATAGACAAAGAATCATTTGGACTTCTTACAGTAATGCTTGCATCACTGGCTTTTTTTACTCCTTTGCTCGCCGGTGGTTTAGAGGCACATTCAGTAGCAACATTCTTAACATTAAAAGATCAAAATCAGTTAGAACATAAGATGCTAGAGATATCTACCTTGCTTACCATCTACTCGATCATCTTTTTTTGCATAATTCTAATTTTCTATAAATATAATGAAATATCTATATTTATACTATTAGTAACAGGGTTGCCTCTGGCTTTATCCAGATACTACGACTCAAATCGGTATTTGGAATACGCGAATTTTGCAGTAAAGAAAAATCTAATTATAGACTATGCCGGCATTGTATTGTCGTCATTACTTAAGTTACTCGCAATCCAGAATCCGGACAACCTAGTGGAGTATGTATTATTAATAATCATATTTGATATGTATTCAAACTCGCTGATACGGCTGGTGCTCAGTAAAAACATAAAATATATGCGGTATGTAAAGGTGCCCAAGACATTAGTTAGCACCTCTGTAATATTAATTTTTGCCGGATTATTGCAAGCCGGATTTACGAAAATCGATTTAATTATGGTGCCGATTATATTTGATAAAAGTATGGCTGCTGGTTATGGTTTTAGTATAAGAATATTCGACATTTTTATGATCTTAACCTCGGTAATATCGTCTTTTTTACCTGGCTACATAAAAAAAATAAGTACTACTACAGCTGGGTTTAACTTAAAACTTATGCGTACTGGTCTAAAAATATCTGTGCCATTGCTACTGTTAACATTTATATCAAAGTACCCAATAGAGTTTATCCTGACTAAATATTTGATAGATTATCTACCTTCGTTTAACGCGCTATTCGGTTTATTTTTATGGTTACCCATACTGTCCCTTATTGGATCTATAAATAACTTCATTTTGCTGTCACATGACCGCGCGCGTGTCATTACAATAAATGCGGGTATCTGTTTCGTCATAAATGTTATTTTAAATTATTTACTCTCAGTCCCTTTTGGTATGACAGGGTTTGCCATATCAACGATTATTTGTTGTGGATTGAATTCAATAGTTTTACCGGCGATATCTTTCAGGGTACTTAAAATTAAACTATGACAACTTTGATATTTACTCATTATGGAGTAACTCCTTACTTAAGAAAAACTATGGAATTTGCTCATTATAGTAATCCGAGCATAAGAAAAATATTAATCGGTGATCATTCAAACGAGGCTCTGGCAAAGGAAGCTGGTTGGGAATGGATTGATGTAGACATATTTACAACCAAGAGAATCCAAGAGTTTAATAATTTATTTGTAACTCTGTCGGGCAGTAAACACAAGAACATTAAAAATTATAGAAATTGGACGCATTATGTTTTTTATCGATGGTTTGTGATCGAGGAAGTTTTGGAAAGTCTCTGTATTAATGAATTTTGGCATTTTGATAGTGATACTTTGATACTCGAGAGTCTTAGCGAATACGATTATCTGCAAACACTGTATACGAGTATGATGCAATGTAATTCAATGTGCCTAAATGGATTTGTTAAACGCAAAATCGTGAATGAGTATTGTGATTCATTAATAATCCAATTCCAAAATAAAAGTCTTTTAAAAGGCTACCAACAAGAATTTGAAATTTCAAAGAATTTTGCTTTCACAGAAATGAGAGGATTTCAGAACTACAAAGAAATGACCTCTCATAATTTTGTTTCAGGTTTGGGCCTTTCTGATGAGTTTGTATTTGATGATTGTTTATGCCAGGACCACGGTTTTGAGCTGACGACGCTGGCTGATGGAAAAGGGGCAAAAGAAATAGTATTTGATAATGGTAAAGCATTTTTTCTTAAAGATGGAAAAAAAACATTAGCGGTCACATTGAATTTAAGTTGGTTAAACGAAACTGTAATCGATGCAATCATAATAGCCTTAAAAGTCAAAGCGGGGAAAAGTTTATCTGAGATAAAGCTCCCAATTACTGTTTGGCTTGTTGGGCTTGCAAGGAGAATCAAGAAGGTGTTTTTTTGAAGTTACCTCATCTATTTTTGAGTATCTTTTTTTTAAAGCTAGCTCAGTTTATTTTGGCTCTCACGAATCCCTACGATTATTATGAGTTAGACGAAACTGTCATAGTTTATGTCATTTTGGAGCTCGCCACGATACTGATTTTCTTTATAGTCTCGTACAAACTGCGGCCCATCGAGGTTTCCAGGGTTGAAGCTAGACGTTCATTAAAGTCTCTAAAACAACTCTATATTGTCCCTGCCTTTTTGTTTTTTTTAATAATGTTCTATTATAAAATTACACTAAATTTGAGCTTGCAGCAGCTCAGAGATTTATTTTACTTCGGTACAGACTTTATTATTGGATTTGGCTCTATAAATTACCTTATCTTTATATACACAGCACTTGGCTATATTCTTTTGTACTCTGGCATCATTCTTAAAGATCAAAAAGCAGTCTTAGTGGCGCTAGGTTCGATGCTATTATTTGATGTCGCCCAAGGTGGCAGGATGTCTTTTTATTATGCTTTCTTTTTATTATGGTCAATATATTTTGTGTCCGACAGTTCGAAATTTTTATTTAAAATAAAGTGGTCTAGGGCAAAATATGCGGTGCTAGTGTCTTATTTTGTAGTAATTACTCTCGGGATAATCACTGTTTCTAGAATGTCTTCCGGTGAAGGTATGGATCTCTTCGAGTTTCTATATGTTTATCTGATAGGTCCAATATATTTATTTAGTGAGGCCGTCAAGGCTTCAGATACTGCTTTCGCCATGGATGGGAGAATTGGTGCGTCGTTTATGTCATTAGATTGGGCAATAGTGGGTGTTTTGAAATTTTATTATACTAGCCTCGAGACCTTGTATGCGACGCTAGATGGTATTCTGGCTACGGGTTATTATTTTAATAATAGTTATGGGATGAATGCTCATTTTACCTCTAATTTCTTTTTATATGTCGAGTATGGTTATTTAGGCGTTCTATTTTTTCCAGTATTACTGGTTGGTATTTCTAGACTAAGAATGCCATTAGCAAATTTTCTTATATATTTATTGGTCTTCTCCTATTTCATATCAGTAAGAGAACATTTTATAAATAGCCCAATATTCATTATCGCGTTGCTGTTGTATCCTCTTTTTGTAAAAAAGGTAAAGTATGTATAAATTAACAATAATAACGGTAACCTATGACAATCGAGAAGAATTAGAGCGTACTATTCAGAGCATATCTATAGGCCTCAATGAGTCAAATATTAGTAAAATACAACTAGTCGTTGTTGACGGGGGGACGCCTGACTTTGTGCTGCCTGCTATTATTCCGGCATTGGACGTGAAAGTTATTTCCGAAAGAGATAGTGGGGTATTTGATGCTATGAACAAAGGAATTAGCATGGCAGACGGCGAGTTTAGTCTGTTCCTCAATTCTGGCGACACTTTCTTTGACGAGTATACAATTGACATGCTGATTTCGAATATTGAAACCTTAGATGTTAAGTTTAATATTGTAGCCGGTAATGTAAAGATGGTTTACAAAGACATTGAAAAGACAAGCGATCTTTCGCCGTGGTTTTGTCATCAGGCGGCCCTGATACGCAGCATTGTACTGAAAGAGTATAAATTTAATGAGGGACTCAGATATTTTGGCGATCTTGATCTTTGGATGCGTCTAAATAGTGATGCTAAGTTGGTATTTAAAAGAATCAATGTGGTTATTGCGGTTTTTGAAATGGGTGGGTTAGGTAATAATCCAAAAACCATATTTAAAAGGTTGAGGGAACGAAACTCTCTAATGAGCTCACTTTGGCAATCGCTAAAAAGAACTGCTATATTTCTGTGTTTATGGGCTATCTATAAAGTCTTAGGTAGGGATTATTACTATAAAACAGTGATGTCTCGATGAGGACTCAAACTGTCAATCTATGGTTAATGGGTGGACTTGGAAATGTATTATTCCAGGTAAACTTTGGACGACATCTAAGGGCGAAAGGGTATGACGTTTGTTTTGTCGATAACCTTGTCAAAAAAAATATAATTACAAAAATACTGCGTTGGAAAATTCATAGCCCAGATTATCTATCTCTGGATGAAGAGTTTGTATCCAAAAGTCTTGTTTATGCTTTTCTGACTGTGTCATTTGCAAAATTGAAGATAAGTAATTTTGCACTATGGATAGACGGGTTTTTTGACTTAAAAAAGCATGCTGTTGGAAATGTGTTTTGCTATTTTCAAAACGCTGACAATTTAGGGTCTATCGACATCAGGCTTACCAGGGGTGAGTTTAAAAATAGTAGTATTTCGGATGCTATAAATGAAAATATCGTCGTTCATAGACGTTACACTGATTCAGGTTGGGCGCAGCCTTCACTTGTTGCTATGGAGAAGAAAATCGGGAATACAGCAGCTGTTCTTGTCTGTTCTGACTCAATCGCTGCAGTAAAGCGTGACTTCGGCCAATATAGCTTTAACTATAATTGCCGCGAAGGTTTTAGTGCGTTAGACGACTTTTTGGCGATGGCTGACTGTAAAACGCTAGTTTGCAGTAACAGTACTTTTGCTTTTTGGGCTGCTTTGATTGGAGATCATGATTACATTTATATGCCTCGTGCTCTTGTAAAAAAGTTTCCGTGTATAAAAATTTTAAAGAAGGAAGTTTATGAGTTCTAGCTCAATCCCTTTTTTTTCCATAATTGTCTCTAGCCACAATTCAGGATCTTTTTTACAGGAATCCATAGACTCCTGTCTTACGCAGTCGTTTACCAATTTTGAGATAATTATCGTCGATAGTGGCTCTATTGACGAGAGCTTGGATTTTCTGTTTGATGCTGATTTAGTCAACATCAGACTGCTTAGCCTGCGATCCTGTTCAGCTGATCATGCGAGAGGAAGAAATGTGGGTGCATCTCTTGCGAGTGGCAAGTATATTTGTTTCCTAGATGCAGGTGATGTTTGGCATCCTGCGATGCTAAAAGTTAAGCATGAATTGCTACTAACTACAAAAGCGGATTTGATTACTACGGATTTTGATCCGATTTTTGGAGCAATCTCGGCCGCTTGGCCTATCAATGACCATGTTAATTGTTTGTCCTACAGTCGCATAGAGTTTTGGCCAAGCGTTTATTCAAATAAGTTCAATTTGTCAGCGACAAGTGTGTTGACCCAAAAGTTCCTTGAGTTTGATGAATCGCAAGATATAAGCGGCGTTGAGGGGTATGAGTTGTGGTTAAGAATGCTCTCTTATCACTATAGTGCTGTGAAAATTTCTGCCTCGCTAGGCAGTTTCAGAGTGACGCCTAGTTTCTCAGCGGCGAAGAAGAAGTACTCTCAATTGATTAAGACTCAGAAAATATTCTGTTTTTATCAAGTAGGGGCGAGCAAATATCTATGGTTCGCTATATTTTTTTACAAGCAATTGGTAAGGATCGTTGCAGTGTGTTTGAAGTTAGTTATTCGCCTACGGTGAATAATATTTTTTCGTACCTCGACTTTTCTTTTTCCGATTAACATTCTTCTAGAGATCTTGGATTTAGATCGCTGAGGAAAGTAACATTTTGCAGTGGCTCATTATTTTTAATTTTTCCTGTTAATAAGATATATATTATGAAAATAGCAGTAGCTGGAATTGGTTATGTTGGATTGTCAAATGGGGTTCTTTTGTCTCAGTACAATGAGGTTGTTCTTTTAGATTTGGTTGAAGAAAAAGTTAACCTAATTAATAAAAAGTTATCGCCAATTCAAGATCCAGAAATCGAAGATTTTTTGCTCACGCGTAAGCTGAATTTAAGAGCCACTGTGGACAAGAATGAAGCATACTCAGGTGCTGATTTTATAATCATTGCAACGCCAACTGATTATGACGAAGCATCTAACTCGTTTGACACATCATCAATTGAATCAGTGGCACGTGACGTGCGGAGTATAAATCCAAAAGCAACAGTGGTAATTAAGTCGACGATTCCAATTGGCTATACTGCGAATCTTGCTTTAAGTTATCCTGAGTTGAACCTCATATTTTCCCCTGAGTTTTTAAGGGAAGGGAAGGCTCTCTATGATAATTTGTACCCATCAAGAATTGTTGTTGGAAGCAAGTCTGCTGAGGGGCGAAAATTTGCGGATCTTTTAGAGCAGGGTGCAATAAAGACAGATATTGATATTCTTCTTATCGGTAGCACGGAAGCTGAAGCTGTAAAACTTTTTGCAAATACGTACCTGGCAATGCGCGTTGCTTATTTTAATGAGCTAGATAGTTATTGTGAAGTCCAGCATCTTAATACCAAAGAGATAATAGATGGTGTCAGTCTTGATGCGAGGATTGGCGATTATTATAATAATCCGAGTTTTGGGTATGGGGGATATTGTCTTCCAAAGGACACTAAGCAAATGCTGGCGAATTTTGGCGATGTGCCAAACAGTCTGATTAGTGCGATTGTGTCTTCCAATGAAATTCGAAAAGATGTCATAGTTGAGTCCATAATGAAGAGGCGTCCTAAAAAAATAGGTATATTTAGGCTGGTTATGAAAGATGGCTCTGATAACTTTAGGTCATCTTCCATCCAGGGAGTAATTCAAAAGTTGCGCCATTTCGATCTTGAGATTGTTGTCTATGAGCCCGGGCTGCAGGCAAGTTCATTCGATGGTTTTAAAGTTTTTAAAAGTTTATCTTCCTTCAAAGCATTTTGTGATGTCATCGTTGCGAATAGATCGTCGGATGAGTTGGCGGACGTTAGAAGCAAAGTGTACACTCGTGATCAATTCGGGCGTGATGAATAAATCAGCTATCTTTCAGCTCAACCACTTTCAATAACCTATAGGCTATAACATTACGATGAAATTGAGATTAAGACGTTTTATTATTCGAGTGGGTCGCATCCTAAACCTATTAGGCTTCAACCCATTGAGGATGGCAAGCCTAGTTCATTTTCCCCTTTACTGGCGACAAAAGAAGGAATGGCTAAAACAAGGTGGGACGATAGATACTAATTATCCAATTTTGATTGACTATAGTGACAGTGCTGGAAATGCGAAAGGACATTATTTTAATCAAGATTTACTTGTCGCGAATTTAATCTTCAAATCGAATCCGGTACGCCATGTGGATGTTGGGTCAAGAGTTGACGGTTTTGTTGCTAACGTTGCTAGTTTCCGTGAGATTGAAGTGGCTGATATTAGGCCATTGGATGAGAGTGTTCACGCAAACATTAAGTTCTTTCAGTTGGACTTAATGGATTCCAACAATCTTGAAAAAACTGATTCACTATCCTGCCTTCATGCGATTGAGCATTTTGGTTTAGGACGGTATACCGACCCTGTTGATGTGAATGGCCATATCAAAGGTATTAATAATCTTGTGGCGTTAGTGGAGGACGATGGGCACCTTTATTTGAGCGTGCCAATTGGTCAGCGGGATGAGGTGCATTTTAATGCTCATAGAGTTTTTCACCCTCAATCAGTTTTGGCCATACCATCTATTAAAGAGAACATGGAACTCATTAGGTATGACTTTGTAGACGATGGTGGAACGCTGCATTTGGACCGCGCGGTCCAAGATTCTGTTGGTTCGTTTCAATATGGGTGCGGGATTTACACATTTAAAAAGGTAAACACGTCTTCAATCGATAGTGGCTCTTCATAAGTTTGTGATTGAGATGTTGCTCTTTCTAGATATGTGTTTTTTTACATATGGTAATTTTTTGAAGGATTTTTTCAAAAAATCATCTAACTGCGAATACGAGGTAAAAAGATGAAAGTAGTATTGTTAGCAGGTGGATTTGGAACACGCTTGAGCGAAGAAACAGATGTAAAACCAAAACCTATGATTGAAATTGGCGGGAAGCCGATTCTTTGGCACATCATGAAGATATACTCCACTTATGGATTCAATGATTTTGTGATTCTACTAGGGTATAAAAATTATTATATTAAAGAATATTTCGCAAACTATTTTATTCACCAAAGTGACATAACTATTGATATCAAAAACGGTAGTATGGAAATATTGAACAACTCTAGTGAATCATGGAAGGTTACACTTCTTGATACTGGAATTAATACTATGACTGGAGGTAGGATTAGTAGGGCTCAGGACTTTATTGGTGACGAGTGTTTCATGTTGACCTATGGTGATGGCGTGGCTGATATCAATATTAGTGAGTTGATAGAATTTCATAAGGACCATGGAAAGGCAATAACGATGACCTCTGTTCAGCCTGGCGGAAGATTCGGAGCATTAAATATAGAAGACAATAACAAGGTGACTCACTTTTTAGAAAAGCCTAAAGGTGACGGTGGGTGGATCAATGCGGGTTTCTTTGTATGTGAATCAAAGGTATTTGATTACATATTAGATGGCGATAGTACAGTATTTGAAGAAGCTCCATTACAACTTTTAGCCAAGGATAGTGAGCTGTTTACTTATAAGCATAGTGGATTTTGGAAACCAATGGATAGTTTAAAAGACAAAAACGATTTAAATAGTCTTTGGGAAAGTAACGAAGCACCTTGGAAGGTTTGGTAAATGTTCAATCATGTATATAGAAATAAAAAAGTATTGGTAACAGGACATACGGGTTTCAAAGGAGCCTGGCTTACCGCTTGGCTCCTAAAACTGGGGGCCGATGTAGTGGGCCTATCAAAAGACATACCCACAACTCCATCAATGTTCGAAGAATTAGAGTTAGAAAAGAAAATCACGAATTATCAGGAAGATATAAGGGATTACCCAAAAGTCGCTAAAATAATTTGTGATGTAAGGCCTGATTTACTGTTTCATCTTGCAGCACAGCCTATCGTATCAACGTCATATAGCGATCCGATAGAAACTATTTCTTCTAACGTCATGGGCACTGCGAACATACTTGAAGCGCTAAAAGTGTCAAACCATAGTTGCACCGCTGTTATGATAACAAGTGATAAAGCGTATGATAATGTGGAACAAATTTGGGGGTATAAAGAAGATGATAGGATGGGTGGGCAAGATATATATAGCGGATCGAAAGGCGCTGCTGAACTCATTATAAAATCTTATTATCACTCTTTTTTTAAAAATCAAAGCTCTAATGTAAAGCTTGCTATCGGCAGAGCCGGTAATGTCATCGGCGGAGGAGACTGGGCAAAAGACAGAATTGTTGTAGATTGTATGGAAGCTTGGAATCAAGGGCGGGTTGTAGAAATTAGAAGTCCAGAAGCTACGAGACCATGGCAACATGTCTTGGAGCCTATAAGTGGATATTTAAACTTAGGCCAAGCCCTTCATCAAAATGACCGGTTACACGGAGAAGCGTTCAATTTTGGTCCAAGAGCTGAACACAATCACACAGTGCTGCAGTTGCTTAAAGATCTAAGTCAATATTGGCATTTTAATGATGAAAATAAAGGGTTCTCGGTAACTGAAAATATACCGTTTCACGAGGCAACGTTGCTAAAGCTAAATTGTGACAAGGCTTTACTTTATCTAAAGTGGCAGGCGAATCTGGATTATTCTGAAACTATAAAATTTACAAGCGAGTGGTATTACGCTTTTTATAAAAGTGATAGAAGTATACTTGATAAAACCTTTGAACAAATTGAGCAATATGTAGCAATTGCGAAGGGCGGTGGTCTTAAATGGACGGAGTGATTTTAACCCCATTAAAAAGCATACATCACCCTGATGGTAATATTTATCACGCCATGAAAAAAAATGATTCAGGATTTGATGGGTTTGGTGAAGCATATTGTTCAAGTGTACATAAGAATTCCATAAAGGGTTGGAAAAAACATACTGAAATGACTTTGAATTTGGTTGTTGTGTCTGGAGCAATAAAATTTGTAGTTTTCGATGATGTGTCAAAAATATTTTTTAGTATCGAACTTTCTCAAAAAAACTATCAGAGACTTACCGTGAAGCCAAACCTTTGGGTCGCCTTTCAGGGCATCAATGATAATAATATGCTCTTAAATATTGCAAATTTAGCTCATGATGCAAGCGAAGCAAAAACTGTTGAACTATCAAGTATCGATTATGAGTGGTAGAAATGTCTTAATTACAGGCGGTCTTGGGAATTTGGGCAGCAAACTAACGATTTATCTTGGCAGTTTAGGCTACCAGGTATACGTCCTTTCGAGAAAACCAACAAATACAATACTTAATACTGAATATATAGCCATAACAGCAGACATTACAAATTTAGAGCAGTTGCAACAAAAACTGAACTTTGAAATAGATTTTTGCGTCCATACAGCAAGTTTCAATGAGTTTTTTTTAGCAGGTTATGCAAAAAAAGCACTAGAGGTAAATAGTCTAGGAACTAGAAATTTATTGGAAGTCCTAAGTAAGAAAGATGTTAAACATTTTATCTACTTTAGTACATTTCATGTGTATGGCGCTGACTCTGGAATTATTAGTGAAAGTAGTGATCTTCATCCGAAAAATGATTACGCATCAACGCACCTTTTTGCTGAATATTATGTAAGACAGTTTGGTTATACCGCTAACTTAAAGTACACAATATTAAGGCTTACTAATAGTTATGGCGCACCAACATTTATCGATAGTGACAAATGGTATTTGGCCCTAAATGATTTAACAAAGTGCGCTTATGTTAGTGGAAAAATAATAATCAAAGGTAATGGCTTAGCTCAAAGAGATTTCATAGATATGAATGATGTGGCTGATGTGGTTGATAAATTGCTCCAGAGACAATCAACTAATGATATCTATAATTTGTCATCTAACAAAAGCTATACAATCTTAGAATTAGCAGCAGTTGTAAAAGACGTTTATGATAAGAAATATGATAAAAATATAAGTATTGAGGTTAATAAGAAAGACTTAAATGTTTACAGTGACTTGGAAGTAAAAAATGATAAATTAAAGTCTATCGTTGATTTTAAAGTAAAAGGTAGTATGAGTGGAGAAGTGGGTAAGATTTTTGACTTACTCGAGCAGGAAGGCCATGGACACTAAAGAAAAAGAATTGGAAACAGCTGTATTATTTGTAACTTACACACGCTTAGATACAACAAAAAAAGTGTTTGAAAGGATTAGAAAAGCCAAACCTAAAAGATTGTATATATCTTCAAATATGGGTGTTAGCGAAGAGGAAAAAGAGCGTGTTTCTGCAGTCAGGGTATATTTAGAAGAAAATATTGACTGGGAATGTCAGGTGCAAAAGCTATATCGTACAGAATGTTTAAGTGTAAAGGATTCTATTAGTGGAGCGATAGATTGGTTTTTTTCCTGTGAAGAGATGGGAATTATATTAGAAGACGATTGCCTTCCTAGTCAGAGCTTCTTTTGGTTCTGCGAAGACCTACTTAACAAATACAAGAGCGATATGCGCGTTGGTCAGATCAGTGGTGACAATTTCCAAAAAGGAATAAAAAGAGGAGATGGAGATTATTATTTTTCTACCTACAATCATATTTGGGGTTGGGCAAGTTGGGCTAATCGATGGGAAAACTATGATGTTAGTCTGAACTCATTTGAGAACACTAAGTTTATCGAAGAAATTTTTGATAAAAAAAGTACCCTAGATTATTGGAGTAATATCTTTAAGCGTGTGAAAAAAGGGAATATAAATACCTGGGATTATCAATGGACGTTTAGTTTATGGAGAAAACAACAACTTACAGTATTGCCGAACACTAACCTAATCGAAAATATAGGTTTTGGTAGCGAAGCTGTGCATACTACTGAAAAAACTGAATTTTCAAATTTACAAGCTTTTGAAATAGAATCAATAAATCACCCTAAATGTGTAGAGCGGAATTTGGAAGCTGATGAATTCACCACCGAACATATGTTTAAAAATGAATTATTTATTACAAGATTTATAAGTAAAGTAGGTAGATTACTAAAAGCCTCTAAGCTATACGCAATCAAGAAATTAAATTGGTAGAACGTTGGGAAGGCGAATTGTAGTCCATACGAAGATTCTGCAGCTTCAAGAAAGCTGATAGCTCAATTACAAGGTATAATTGGTGGTCAGATAGGACAGGTCATATTACATCAATGCTGAGTTACTAGAAAATGTAGCGGTGCTAAATCGGGAGCTTCGCCCTTATCAGATTTTTAGATTCACCTTATTGCTTTAGCAAGATTCTCCATGGGTTCACCTAAGCAGTTATGCTAAAGCTCAATTTTGGAAAGTAATTAATATATTGTTGCTTAAGGCGTTATTCACTATCTCCCCAATTAGTTTGAGCTGTCATGACAGCCCAATATGTCGTCTACTTGTTTTGAATATAATTGGCTGTCTAAGCGAACACAATCGATATAAAAGGCTGCCTTGGAATGTTGACATAATAATTGCTGTATTCTTTTTTGTTACGGGCTTCGCATTTTTGGACTGATTGCCCTGTTTTATTTCGTTTTATTGTCACTACTTTAAGGAGTTTAGTCATGGGATTAGAAAAAACAATTTTTATTAAAAATTTGAATGAACATACATCATTAATCTCAAAACTTTATCCGCTAGATGATGTCGTTGCTTGCGCCATTAACGTGATAGCAGAGGCTATGACGCTTGGCAATAAGCTAATGATTTGTGGGAATGGTGGCTCTGCAGCTGATAGCCAGCATATCGCAGCAGAGTTTACAGGGAGATTTATAGAAGACCGCAAGCCTCTTCCGGCTATATCATTGACGACAGACACCTCGGCGCTGACTTGTATTTCTAACGACTATTCATACGATAACGTGTTTAGTCGCCAAGTCGAAGCGCTTGCAAGTCCAGGTGATGTCCTTATGGTTATATCAACTTCAGGTAATTCGTCGAACCTCATAAGTGCAGCTAAATATGCTGCAACTAATGGCGTCACAGTTATCGGACTATTAGGTAGAGATGGGGGCAATCTGAGCGGCTTGTGTGATTACAGTATAGTTGTCCCTAGTGATATTACGGCTCGCATTCAGGAGGCTCATATAATAATAGGTCATACTATTTGTGGTGGTGTTGAACAAAGTTTAGGGCTAGTTTCTAAGGATTAATAAATAATGACATGCATAAAAGAAGTATTTAATAAATTCATGAGTTTACATGAGGCGCGTAAACCTCAAGTTTTGGTTGTGGGTGACGTCATGTTAGATACTTACTTACACGGTACGATAACTCGTATATCTCCAGAAGCCCCCGTTCCAGTCGTTTTGTCGGGTCACCGGGAGTATAAGGCTGGTGGCGCAGGTAATGTTGCCATTAATGCTAAAGCTTTAGGGGCTGACGTCCACCTTATGGCATTGGTTGGTGATGACGAAAATGCAACGGTA
>CEST01046940.1_pt1 | contig 16486 bp, 12 predicted proteins | sample 326921 | NCBI WGS metagenome assembly CEST01 (sample SAMEA2621509, study PRJEB7988) | marine metagenome | biome: marine biome (ENVO:00000447); feature: surface water layer (ENVO:00002042); material: "saline water (ENVO:00002010), including plankton (ENVO:xxxxxxxx)" | depth 5 m
TCAACAGTTTTCAAGACTGCCGCATTCGACCACTCTGCCATTTCTCCGGTCGCACTAACATATTATATGATAGCGGGTGCAAATATAGAAAAGCTTTTCATTTTGTAAAAGCATTTCTGCTTTTTTTAACGGATTATTTTTAGCGCTTATTTATTTATTTTATAATACTTTTATAAGGTAAAAAATGAAAGATGATAGACTATTTATTATTAATGTTTGTAGGATTTATCGCGGGAATAATTAACATAGTTGCAGGAGGTGGATCGCTACTTACCCTACCCATGTTAATTTTCTTAGGCTTACCGCCAAATATAGCCAACGGAACCAATAGAATAGCTATTATAATTCAAAATATATTTGCTGTAAAAGGCTTTCAAAGCAAAGGAGTAAATACCTACCCTTTTAGTATCTACATAGCCATTCCAGCAACTATTGGTGCTATTATAGGTGCTTTTGCAGGCGTAAAAATAGAAGGAGAACTATTTAATAAAATACTGGGTATTATTATGCTTGTTATTGTAGCATATATGGTTTTTAAACCTAAAAATAACACTAAAAATACCTTAGAAAGAATTACAGGAAAATATTTTTGGTTAAGCATGTTGGCCTTTTTTTTTATAGGCTTGTATGGCGGTTTTATACAAGCCGGAGTAGGCTTTATTATCTTGTTATTATTGTCTAGTATCAACCAATTTTCCTTGGTAAAAAGCAATGCAGTTAAGGTAACTGTAGCTCTTATCTATTCTTTAGCAGCCGTTGCTGTTTTTGCTTATAACGATAGTATTAATTGGAAATATGGCTTAATCCTTTCTCTAGGAAATGCAGCAGGAGGATGGGTTATGAGTAGGTGGTCTGTGGATAAGGGTGATGAATTTGTAAAAAAAGTGCTTATTATTATGGTATTAGCAATGGCAATAAAACTATGGTTTCCTGATTTTTATAGTATCTTAGCTCTTCAAATTTTAGATCTTTTTTAATGGCTTTTAATTCATTTGGAAATTTATTAAAACTAACTACCTACGGAGAGTCTCACGGCACTGCTATAGGCGGTGTTATAGATGGTTTTCCTGCTGGTCTTGTGGTAGATTTTGTTGCCATTCAAGAAGAATTAAACAGAAGGAAACCTGGCCAATCTGCTATTGTTACCCAACGTAAAGAACCAGATACGGTAGAATTTCTTTCAGGAATTTTTGAAGGGATAACAACTGGAACTTCCATTGGCTTTATCATTAAAAACACCAATCAAAAATCTCACGATTATTCTCATAACACTGATGTGTACAGACCTTCTCATGCAGATTTTACCTATGATAAAAAATTTGGCATTAGAGATTACAGAGGTGGAGGAAGATCCTCTGCTAGAGAAACTGCCAATTGGGTCGTGGCCGGCGCCTTAGCCAAGCAGTTAATTTCAACCATAACAATTAACGCATATACTTCTTCTGTTGGTGACTTAGAAATGAGTAAAGAGTACCAACAGTTAGATTTTACAAAAACTGAATCCAATATTGTTCGTTGTCCAGATGAAAAAATGGCGGGAAAAATGATTGAGAAAATTAAAGAAATACGGAAACAAGGAGATACCATTGGTGGAACAATTTCCTGTGTTGTAAAAAATATTCCTGTAGGTTTAGGAGAACCTATTTTTAATAAGCTTCATGCTGCACTAGGAAATGCCATGTTAACTTTAAATGCTGTGAAAGGCTTTGAATTTGGTAGTGGTTTTGAAGGAACAAAAATGAAAGGTAGTATACATAATGATGTTTTTAATGCAGATGGCTCCACACAAACCAATCTTTCGGGTGGTATTCAGGGAGGTATAAGCAACGGAATGGATATTTACTTTAGAGTCGCTTTTAAACCAGTAGCTACTATTATGCAACATCAGAATACTATTAACTCTAAGGGAGAGGAAACAGCCATTATGGGTAAAGGTAGACATGATCCTTGTGTAGTTCCGAGAGCTGTGCCTATAATTGAAGCACTAACAGCTTTGGTATTAGCTGATTTTTGGCTATTGAATAAAACACGAAAAATATAATATTATTTACTTCTTTTATCAAACCTATAACTTCCCTCTTTTTTAAGTATTAAGTAAAGACAGTATAGTTAGATTACAATAAATCCAACAAATACTTATGTTATAACCAAAAAAGTATTGTAGGTTTATTGCAAAATTTTAGCGATTTTTCGATATATAACGATATAACTTCATCTAAGAGATAAAAAAATGAATTTAAAAACAATAGCTGCTTTTTTAACTTCGATATTCTTTCAATGCATTACCCAGGCTCAGGATTATAGGTACACAGAAACACTTTTTTTTACCTCTATAGTTTCTCAAAACATAGTCTATGATAACGCTCCTTCAATAAATTCTCCATATAATATTGAAAGTGACACTACAAGTGAAGATTTAAAAATGGATATTTATGTTCCTCAGGGAGACACAAATACGACTAGACCTGCTATTATATTTGCACATTCCGGTGGGTTTCTTCTAGGAAATAAAAATCATGATGATATGATGGCTTTTTGTGATTCTTTGTCTAAAAAGGGCTATGTAACAGCTACAATGAATTATAGGTTGGGGTTTAATCTTTTCACCAATCCTAATATGCATGGTACTAGAGCGGTTTATAGAGGAATACAAGATGGTAAAGCCGCAGTAAGATACATGAGAGCAAATGCTAGTACATACAAAGTAGATGAAGATAAAATTTATTTTGTAGGCAGTAGTGCTGGATCTTTTATTGGTTTACATAGCATTTATATGGATGATGATGAGTTACCGTCTGATATTTCCTCTGTTGATTATATAAATGTAACTCCTCCATTTATTCATACAGCACCAGATTTAGGTCCTTTGAATATAGGAAATAATCTTAGTTTTAATGGACAACCAGATGCCGTTGTAGCTTTATGGGGTGCTATACAAAACACGAATCTGATAAATACTAATAATGATACACCTGTATTCCTTGTTCATGGAGGTAATGATTCTGTGGTCCCCTTTGAAATAGGTCCTCCTTTTAGTTATCCTATCTTAAATAGTACCTATGGAAGTAATGAAATTAATAATAGACTTGAAGAGTTAGAAGTAACGATTAAAGAAACTTTTTTTGTCCCTGATGGAGAACATGAATTTTATGGAACAGATAATGGAACTTGGAGTAATGGTAGTAATGGTAATGAGTATTGGGAAATAATTTTTGAAAAAATTACTGATTTCTTATGGCAACAACACAAGCCAACTGCCAATTTTGATTTTACTTTAAATGGATTAACTATTGATTTTGTAGATACAAGTATCGGAGCTATCTCTTGGCTCTGGGATTTTGGTGATGGGAATACTAGTACAGAGCAAAACCCAAATCACACCTATGAAGACTCTGAAAATTATGAGGTTAAACTCTATATTGAAAATGATATTTTAAGTTGGGATGAAAAAGTAGTTCTAATTGATAATTCACTTTCTACAATAGAAAATGATTTGATAGATTTTAGATTTTTTCCGAATCCTACAAAAGAAAATATTACACTGACTTTTGAAAATTATTATCCCGCTATTAAAGTCCAGTTATATTCAATGAATAGTCAATTAATACGAGAAAGTACCTTTTATAATTCTAAAGAAATTTCGTTCAAATTACAGGATATCTCTGAAGGTATTTATTTTATAAAAGTTATAAAAGATTTTAAAATATACTCTTTAAAAGTTATTAAAATATAGATGTATCGTTTATAAAAACTGGAATAATAATCATAAAAATAAAAAAACCCAAAACGTTTGTTTTGGGTTTTTTATTTATGCTTCACCTGTTGGTCCAAAATTCATTGGAATTGGAGGTTGTTCATAATCTTTAATTTCACCATGGGCTTTTTCAAATTTCAAGACATTATCTGCTAGGGCTTTTGTTAACCTTTTAGCATGTTGTGGCGTCAAGATAATTCTAGATTTCACTTTTGCTTTTGGCACTCCTGGCATTATTCTAATAAAATCCACAATAAACTCAGAAACTGAGTGATTGATGATTGCTAGATTAGAATATGTTCCTTCAGCAACAGATTCATCTAACTCAATATTAATTTGTCCTTTTTTATTTTGATCTTCAGCCATCGTTTTTATTAGTTAAAACTTTTTTCGATTTCTTCTTTAGGACCAACTATTAAATGATCATAAGTTCTCATACCTGTACCAGCTGGTATTTTCTTACCTACAATAACATTTTCCTTTAATCCTTCTAAATAATCTACTTTACCATTTACAGCAGCTTCATTCAACACTTTGGTTGTTTCCTGGAAAGATGCCGCAGAAATAAACGATTTAGTCTGAAGAGAAGCTCTAGTAATTCCTTGTAGGACTTGTTCTGCTGTAGCTGGTTGTGCGTCACGCGCAACAACTAAAGAGTTATCATTTCTACGCAATAGAGAATTTTCATCTCTTAATTGACGAGCAGTAATAATTTGTCCTGCTTTTAAATTCTCGGAATCTCCAGCGTCTTCTACAACCTTCATACCGTAAATAGCATCATTTTCTAAAATAAAATCATTCTTATGAATCAATTGATTTTCTAAAAACAACGTATCTCCAGAATCTATGATTCTTACCTTACGCATCATCTGACGAACAACAACTTCAAAGTGTTTATCATTAATTTTTACTCCTTGTAAACGATATACATCTTGAATTTCATTTACCAAGTACTGTTGAACAGCAGAAGGTCCTTCTATTCTTAGAATATCTATAGGAGTTACTGCTCCGTCTGATAAGGGCATTCCAGCTTTAATAAAATCATTCTCTTGAACTAAGATTTGATTTGAAAGTTTAATTAAATACTTTCTAATATCTCCCGTTTTAGATTCAACAATAATTTCTCTGTTACCTCTTTTAATTTTACCAAAAGAAACGACACCATCAACTTCTGATACCACTGCTGGATTTGAAGGGTTACGTGCTTCAAATAGTTCTGTTACTCTTGGAAGTCCTCCAGTAATATCACCAGCTTTACCTGATTTACGTGGAATCTTTACCAAAATTTTACCACTATCTACAGCTTCTCCGTTGTCTATCATTAAGTGAGCTCCAACAGGTAAACTATACGAACGTAAAGCATTCCCATCTTTATCTTCAATAATTAAAGATGCTATAATTTTCTTATTCTTAGAATCTGTGATTACTTTTTCTTGAAAACCAGTTTGTTCATCTATTTCTACTTGGTAATTAATACCTTGCTCTAGATTATCAAACTTCACTTTTCCTCCAAATTCAGAAACAATTACACCGTTAAATGGATCCCATTGACAGATAGCTTCTCCTTTTTTAATAGACTTAATCTTTTTATTAAAAATAACAGAACCGTAAGGAATAATATTTGTACTAAGTGTGATATCAGTCTTTTTATCTATAACTTTCATTTCTGCAGTTCTAGAAATCACAATATCTACTGCCTTTCCATCATTATCTTTCCCTTCAACTGTTCTTAAATCTTCAATTACAACCTTACCATCAAATTTAGCTGTTAACTTATTCTCTTCAGATATATTCCCAGCAACTCCACCAACGTGGAATGTTCTTAATGTTAATTGTGTTCCTGGCTCTCCAATAGATTGCGCAGCAATAACACCAACAGCCTCTCCAATTTGAACGTTGTTACGAGTAGATAAACTTTGCCCGTAACATTTAGCACAAATTCCTCTTTGAGACTCGCATGTTAAAGCAGATCTAACCTGAACTGAATCTAATCCTGAAGCTTCTATAGCATTAGCAAATTGAGATGTTATAACCTCACCTGCACCCACCAATAACTCTTCATTTAATGGATAATAAATATCTTGTAATGCAACTCTTCCTTCAATTCTATCACTCAAAGATTCTACAATCTCATCATTTTTCTTTAATGGAATAACATCAAGCCCTCTTAAAGTACCACAATCTTGTTCATTGATAATTACATCTTGAGAAACATCTACTAAACGACGTGTTAAGTACCCTGCATCAGCAGTTTTTAGTGCTGTATCGGCAAGACCTTTACGAGCACCGTGAGTAGAGATAAAATATTCAAGAATAGATAGTCCTTCCTTAAAGTTAGAAAGAATTGGATTCTCAATTATTTCTCCACCACCTGCAGTAGATTTTTTAGGTTTCGCCATTAATCCACGCATCCCTGTTAACTGTCGTATCTGTTCTTTAGATCCCCTTGCTCCAGAATCTAACATCATAAATACTGAGTTAAAACCTTGTTGGTCCTCACGTAAACGCTTCATAGATAATTCCGTTAATTGATTATTGGTTCTACCCCAAATATCAATTACTTGATTATAACGCTCTTTTTGCGTTAACATACCCATATTATAATTCATTACAATTCCATCTACCTCTTTATTGGCTTCAGCAATCATAGCTCCTTTTTCTTTTGGAATAATGATATCTCCTAAACTGAAAGATAAACCACCTTGGAAGGCAAATTTATATCCCATATTTTTGATTTCATCCAAGAATTCACCTGTAGCAGGAATATCTGTAGCTTTTAAAATATTACCAATAATTCCACGCAATGATTTCTTAGTTAAGACCTCATTAATATATCCAGCAGCTTCCGGAACAACTTCATTAAATAAAACTCTACCAACAGTAGTTTCAATGATTTTCTTCACTGAATTTCCTTCTTCGTCAATATCGTTTGTTCTTACTTTAATTCCTGCATTTAATTCAACCATTTCTTCGTTAAATGCAATAGTTACCTCTTCTGGAGAATAGAAAGTCAAGCCTTCACCTTTTACAGGAACTTCTTTGGTTGATTTTCTTTCTTTAGTCATGTAGTAGAGACCTAAAACCATATCCTGTGAAGGAACTGTAATAGGTGCACCATTTGCAGGGTTTAATATATTATGAGAAGCTAACATTAATAATTGTGCTTCTAAAATAGCTTCTGGCCCTAATGGTAAGTGAACAGCCATTTGATCTCCATCAAAATCAGCGTTAAAAGCAGTACATACTAATGGATGTAACTGAATTGCTTTTCCTTCGATTAATTTGGGTTGAAATGCTTGAATACCTAAACGGTGTAATGTAGGCGCACGGTTTAATAAAACTGGATGTCCTTTAATTACATTTTCTAAAATATCCCATACAACTGGTTCTTTTCTATCTATAATTTTCTTTGCAGATTTTACTGTTTTTACAATTCCTCTTTCAATTAATTTACGAATTACAAAAGGTTTGTAAAGTTCAGCTGCCATTTCTTTTGGAATACCACATTCAGACAACTTTAACTCTGGTCCAACTACAATTACAGAACGTGCAGAATAGTCAACACGCTTTCCTAATAAGTTTTGACGAAAACGTCCTTGTTTTCCTTTTAAGGAATCTGATAATGACTTTAACGGTCTGTTAGATTCTGTTTTAACTGCTGAAGACTTTCGTGTGTTATCAAACAATGAATCCACAGATTCTTGTAACATACGTTTTTCGTTACGCAAAATTACTTCAGGAGCTTTAATCTCCATCAACCTTTTTAAACGATTATTTCTAATGATTACTCTACGATATAGATCATTTAAATCTGAGGTAGCAAAACGACCACCATCAAGTGGAACTAATGGACGTAATTCTGGTGGAATTACCGGAACTACTTTCATAATCATCCATTCAGGTTTATTTTCTCTATTCTTTTGAGAATCTCTAAATGCTTCAACAACATTTAATCTTTTTAAAGCTTCCGCCTTACGCTGTTTCGATGTTTCTGTATTTGCTTTGTGTCTTAATTGATAAGATAATTCATTTAAATCTATACGAGCTAGTAAATCAATTAGGCACTCTGCTCCCATTTTAGCAATAAACTTATTAGGATCAGTATCATCTAGATACATGTTCTCTTGAGGAATCGTTTCTAAGATATCTAAATACTCTTCTTCAGTTAAGAAATCCATTTTATGTAATGGTTCTCCTTCAATATTTTTTGCAATACCTGGTTGAATTACAACATATCTTTCGTAGTAGATAATCATATCTAGCTTCTTAGATGGTAACCCTAGTAAGTATCCCATTTTATTTGGTAATGACCTGAAATACCAGATATGAGCTACAGGTACAACTAAGTTGATGTGTCCTACTCTGTCTCTACGTACTTTCTTTTCGGTTACTTCTACACCACATCGATCACAAACGATTCCTTTATATCGGATTCTTTTGTATTTACCACAAGCACATTCGAAGTCTTTTATAGGACCAAAAATACGCTCACAGAATAACCCATCTCGTTCAGGTTTGTGTGTACGGTAATTAATAGTTTCTGGCTTTAACACCTCTCCTTTAGATGTTCCTAAAATAGATTCTGGTGATGCTAAACCAATTGAGATTTTGTTAAACTTTTTTACAGTGTACTTCTCGTTTTTTCTTGCCATGATAATGGTATCGAATTAAAATTGGATCAAAAGACCCTTATTAGATTAGTATATTTTAGGTGTATTTTAAAAATACACCTAAAATATACTATAAAATTTATTCTTCTAGTTTTAGATCTAGTCCTAAACCTTTCAATTCATGCATTAGTACATTGAAAGATTCTGGCAGTCCTGGTTCTGGCATGGATTCGCCTTTCACAATACTTTCGTATGTTTTAGCTCTACCCATTACATCATCAGATTTTACTGTTAGAATTTCTCTCAAAATACTTGAGGCTCCATAAGCCTCTAATGCCCAAACTTCCATCTCTCCAAAACGTTGCCCTCCAAATTGTGCCTTACCACCAAGTGGTTGTTGAGTAATCAACGAATAAGGTCCAATAGAACGAGCATGCATTTTGTCTTCAATCATATGTCCTAACTTGATCATATAAATGACCCCTACAGTAGCAGGTTGATCAAAACGTTTTCCTGTTCCTCCATCATATAAGTAAGTATGACCAAACCTTGGTACACCTGCTTCATCAGTAAATTGATTGATTTGATCTAAAGAAGCTCCATCAAAAATTGGAGTAGCGTATTTTCTGTCTAATTTCTGACCAGCCCAACCAAGAACTGTTTCGTAAATCTGACCGATATTCATACGCGATGGTACCCCTAAAGGATTTAATACAATATCTACAGGTGTTCCATCTTCTAGGAATGGCATATCTTCTTGACGTACAATACGAGCAACAATACCTTTGTTTCCGTGACGCCCTGCCATTTTATCTCCTACTTTTAATTTACGTTTTTTAGCAACGTAAATTTTAGCTAGTTTTAAAATTCCTGCTGGTAATTCATCTCCTACAGATATTGTAAACTTTTTACGACGTAAAACACCTTGTAAATCATTTACCTTAATTTTATAATTATGAATTAGTTCACTAACGTGTGAATTAATTTTAGCATCTGTAGTCCAAGTTCCTGAAGTTAAGTGTACATAATCTTCAACAGCATTTAACATCTTAAGAGTATATTTTTTACCTTTAGGTAAAACTTCCTCTACTAAATCATTGAATACTCCTTGAGATGTTTTTCCACTAACAAGTTGAAATAGCTTTTCTACTAAGCTTTCTTTTAGAACCTCAAACTTTGACACAAAAGAAGTTTCTAAAGAAACAACTGCTTCTTTATCTCTGATTCTTTTGGTTTTGTCTTTTACTGCTCTTCTGAATAACTTTTTATCAATTACAACACCTCTTAATGATGGAGAAGCTTTTAATGATGCATCTTTTACATCTCCAGCTTTGTCTCCAAAAATAGCTCTTAATAGCTTTTCTTCTGGTGTTGGATCAGATTCTCCTTTTGGAGTAATCTTACCAATTAGAATATCTCCTGGATTTACTTCTGCTCCAATTCTAATCATTCCATTCTCATCGAGATCTTTAGTAGCCTCTTCAGAAACGTTTGGAATATCATTGGTTAATTCTTCTGTACCTAACTTTGTGTCACGAACATCTAAAGAATACTCATCTATGTGTATAGAAGTAAAAATATCTTCACGAACAACTTTTTCAGAAATTACTATAGCATCCTCAAAGTTATACCCTTTCCAAGGCATGAAGGCTACTTTCATATTTCTACCAAGTGCTAATTCTCCTTTTTGAGTTGCATATCCTTCACAAAGAACCTGACCTTTTTGTACTCTATCACCAGAACTTACGATGGCTTTTAGATTGATACATGTTCCTTGATTAGTTTTTCTAAACTTAATTAGATTATACGATTTTTCATCAGATTCAAAACTAACAAGTTTCTCTTGGTCTGTTCTGTCATACTTGATAGTAATTATATTAGCATCAACATATTCTACAATACCAGCTCCTTCAGCATTGATTAAGATTCTTGAATCTTTTGCTACCCTTCTTTCTAATCCAGTTCCAACAATTGGAGACTCTGGGCGTAATAAAGGTACCGCTTGACGCATCATATTTGACCCCATCAAAGCACGGTTTGCATCATCATGTTCTAAAAATGGTATTAAAGATGCAGAAATAGATGCAATTTGATTTGGAGCAACGTCCATATAATCAATTGAATCTGGAGTAACCACTGGAAAATCTCCTTCTTCACGAGCAATTACTTTTTCTCCTGCTATGACACCATTTTTATCTAGCTCTAAATTAGATTGGGCAATTTTCTTACCTTCTTCTTCTTCAGCACTTAAATAAATTGGTTCATTTTCTACATCAACAGAACCTTCTTTTACAAGTCTATATGGGGTTTCTATAAAACCTAAATTGTTAACTTTCGCAAATACAGACAGTGAGGAAATTAAACCAATATTTGGCCCCTCAGGTGTTTCAATTGGACATAGACGACCGTAATGTGTATAGTGAACATCACGAACCTCAAATCCTGCTCTTTCCCTTGATAAACCTCCGGGTCCTAGTGCAGATAATCTACGCTTGTGAGTAATCTCTGCTAATGGATTTGTTTGATCCATAAATTGAGATAACTGGTTGGTTCCAAAGAATGAGTTAATTACGGAAGATAATGTCTTTGCATTAATTAAATCAATTGGGGTAAACACCTCGTTATCACGTACATTCATTCTTTCACGAATCGTACGAGCCATACGGGCTAAACCTACACCAAACTGACTAGCTAATTGCTCTCCTACTGTTCTAACACGACGATTAGATAAGTGATCAATATCATCTACTTCTGCTTTAGAATTGATTAATTCAATTAGATACTTAATGATGGTAATAATATCTAATTTTGTTAATACTTTTTGATTTATGTCAATATCTAAACCAAGTTTTGTATTCATTCTAAAACGACCTACTTCACCTAAATTATAACGTTGCTCAGAGAAAAATAATTTATCAATAATTCCTCTAGCAGTTTCCTCATCAGGTGGCTCAGCGTTTCTTAATTGTCTATAGATATGTTCTACAGCTTCTTTTTCTGAGTTGGTTGGATCTTTTTGTAATGTATTATGAATAATAGCATAATCTGCTTGTTGATTATCTTCTTTGTGAAGTAATACAGTTTTCGCTCCTGAATCAATAATCTCGTCTATATGCTCTTTTTCAATAATTGTATCTCTATCGAAAATAATTTCATTACGTTCTATAGAAACAACTTCTCCTGTGTCTTCATCTACAAAATCTTCAAACCAAGTTTTTAAAACTCTGGCAGCTAATTTTCTACCTAGCACTTTTTTTAGTCCTGCTTTAGAAACTTTTACTTCTTCTGCAAGATCGAAAATTTCTAAAATATCTTTATCTCTTTCAAAACCAATAGCTCTGAATAAAGTGGTTACAGGTAATTTTTTCTTTCTATCAATATAAGCGTACATCACTTGATTGATATCGGTAGCAAATTCTATCCAAGAGCCTTTAAAAGGAATTACTCTTGCAGAATATAATTTTGTACCGTTTGCATGATAAGATTGTCCAAAGAATACACCTGGAGATCTATGTAGTTGTGATACTACAACTCTTTCTGCACCATTGATTACAAAAGTACCAGAGTTTGTCATATAAGGAATAGTCCCTAAATAAACATCTTGTACTATTGTTTCAAAATCTTCGTGCTCTGGATCTGTACAATATAGTTTTAGACGTGCTTTTAAAGGCACACTATGTGTTAGACCTCTTTCAATACATTCTTGAATGCTGTATCTTGGTGGATCTACAAAATAGTCTAAAAATTCTAATACAAAATTGTTACGAGTATCCGTAATTGGAAAGTTATCCATGAAGGTTTTGTATAAACCTTCTTCACCTCGCTCTTCAGCCTTAGTTTGTAATTGGAAAAAATCTTGAAAAGATTTTACTTGAATATCCAGAAAATCAGGATAATCTGTTCCAAGCTTTGAAGATGCGAAATTGATTCTTTCAGTAGTGTTTTTCGTTGCCAAAAGAGAATGTTTTTTTGATTAAAAATCTGAATTTAATAAAGAACGAATATATACACAAAATGGTTTAGGTATAAGAACGAACATTCTTAATACCTAAACCTTAATTTGTTAGATATGATAAAGCTTATTTAAGCTCAACCTCAGCTCCTGCTTCTTCCAAAGATTTTTGAAGACCTTCTGCTTCATCTTTAGAAACACCTTCTTTAATTGGTGCAGGTGCGCTATCAACGATACCTTTAGCTTCTTTTAATCCTAAGCCTGTTAGTTCTTTAACTAACTTTACAACGGCTAGTTTAGAACCACCTGCTGCTTTTAAGATTACATCAAATTCTGTTTGCTCTTCAGCGGCTTCTCCACCACCTGCTGCGGGTCCAGCAACTGCCACAGCTGCTGCTGCGGGCTCGATACCATACTCGTCTTTTAAAATACCAGCTAATTCGTTAACCTCTTTTACAGTTAAGTTAACTAATTGTTCTGCGAAATCTTTTAAATCTGCCATTTCAATTGTTTTAAAAATTTTTATTATTTAGTTTATTAATGCGCTAATTTATTTATCTGATAATGTTTGTAAAATACCAGATAACTTACTACCCCCTGATTGCAATGCTGAAATAACATTTTTGGCAGGTGATTGTAATAATGTAATAATATCTCCAATAAGTTCTTCTTTAGACTTCACATTTACAAGAGCATCTAATTGGTCATCTCCAACATAGATAGCTTCTTCAACATAAGCACCTTTTAATAAAGGTTTGTCTGATTTTTTTCTGAACTCTTTAATAACTTTAGCAGGTGCATTACTTGCTTCAGAAATCATTAAGGAGGTATTTCCTTTTAATACGTCTTGTAATTCTCCAAACTCCTTCTCAGAAGCTTCCATTGCTTTCGAAAGCAATGTGTTTTTAACAACAGCTAATTTTACGTTAGCTTTAAAACAAGCTCTACGTAAGTTTGATGTAGCTAATGCATCTAACCCAGATATATCTGCTAAATAGATGATATTAGTTTCTGCTAATGTGGCTGTTAAATCTTGTATTACTTGTGATTTTTCTTCTCTAGTCATAATGATACATTTTAACTGCTTACGAAACAGATTTTATATCAACTTCAACACTAGGACTCATAGTAGAACTCATAAATACGCTCTTTATATATGCTCCTTTTGATGTTGTTGGTTTCAATTTAATGATTGTTTGTAATAACTCATTTGCATTTTCTGCAATTTTTTCAGCATCAAAAGATGATTTGGCAACTGCTGCATGAATGATTCCTGTTTTATCAACTTTAAAATCAATCTTACCTGCTTTTACCTCTTTTACTGCTTTTGCAACATCCATAGTTACCGTACCTGTCTTTGGGTTAGGCATTAAACCTCTGGGACCTAAAACTCTTCCTAAAGGACCTAATTTACCCATAACACTTGGCATGGTAATAATTACATCTACGTCTGTCCAACCTCCTTTAATCTTTTGAAGATATTCATCTAAACCAACATAATCAGCTCCAGCTTCTAGAGCTTCGGCTTCTTTGTCTGGTGTAACTAATGCAAGCACCTTAACATCTTTACCCGTTCCATGTGGTAGTGTCACTACGCCTCTAACCATTTGGTTAGCTTTACGTGGATCTACTCCTAAACGGACAGCGATATCTACAGATGCATCAAACTTTACATTAGTAATTTCTTTGATTATAGCAGAAGCAGCATTTATATCTAATGCTTTAGTATTATCTAATTTTGAGTAAGCTTCTTTTTGCTTTTTTGTTAATCTTGCCATTTTACTAGTTTTTATAAAGTTTATGCTGGTGCATTACCCTTAACTGTTAATCCCATAGAACGCGCCGTACCAGCGATCATTTTCATTGCCGACTCAATTGTAAATGCATTTAAATCTACCATTTTATCATCAGCAATTACTTTAATTTGATCCCAAGTAACTGTCGCTACTTTCTTTCTGTTAGGTTCCCCGGAACCTTTCTTGATTTTTGCCGCTTCCATTAATTGTACTGCAGCTGGTGGTGTTTTTACAACAAATTCAAATGATTTGTCTTTATAAACACTAATAACAACAGGTAATACTTTACCTTGTTTGTCTTGAGTTCTAGCATTGAATTGCTTACAGAACTCCATAATGTTTACACCTGCAGCACCTAGAGCGGGTCCAACCGGTGGCGATGGATTCGCGGCACCTCCCCTAACTTGTAATTTAACTACTTTACTTAACTCTTTTGCCATTTTAATAAATGTTTAAAGTGACATGTTTTTTAATTGGAAGCCAAAAAACATATCGGTATATATATATGTGTAACAATTATATTTTCTCTACTTGCATATAGCTAAGTTCTAGAGGAGTTTTACGTCCAAAAATCTTAACCATAACCTCTAATTTTCTCTTCTCTTCATTCACTTTTTCAATAGTACCATCAAAGCCGTTAAAAGGACCATCTACTACTTTGACTGTTTCTCCTGGTGTAAAAGGAATCGCAACATTTTCGTCTTGTATTGCTAATTCGTCAACCTTACCAAGCATTCTATTAACTTCTGATCTTCGCATTGGTACTGGTTCACCTCCTTTTGTTTCACCTAAAAAACCAATCACACCTGTAATTGATTTTATTACGTGAGGAACTTCACCTGTTAAATTAGCTTCAACCATAATATATCCTGGAAAATATACTTTTTCTTTATGAACTTTCTTTCCATCACGGATTTGAATTACTTTTTCTTTCGGAACCAAAACCTGACTCACATAATCGGAAAGACCTAAACGAGAAATTTCTGTCTCTATATAAGACTGTACTTTATTCTCTTGCCCTCCAATAGCTCTAACAACATACCATTTCATTACCGAATCTGTCATAATTAGTTAGATTTAAACATTCCAAAGAAATTATCCAGACCACTCTGAAAAACATAATCAACTCCAGCGATAGCAAGCGCAAAAACGATTGTAAAAATGGCTACAGTAACTGTAGTTTTTTGAGCATCTTTACTAGATGACCAAGTCATGTGATTATTTAATTCTTCGAAAGAGTCTTTGATATATTGTATAAACTTCATTTGTTCTTTATTTGCACGGATTGAGGGACTCGAACCCCCGACACCTGGTTTTGGAGACCAGTGCTCTACCAGCTGAGCTAAACCCGTCTCTATTTATTCGTAAAGGCATCCCGATAATATCGGGACACCTTAGTGTTTTTAAACTTTAAAAAATTGACTAAAAATTAGTCTAAAATTTCAGTTACTTGACCAGCTCCAACTGTTCTACCTCCTTCACGGATAGCAAAACGTAAGCCTAAGCTTAACGCAATTGGTTGAATTAAATCTACTGTTATAGTTAAGTTATCACCTGGCATTACCATTTCAACTCCATCAGGTAAATTAATAGTACCTGTTACATCAGTAGTTCTTACGTAAAACTGTGGACGATAGTTGTTATGAAATGGCGTGTGACGACCACCTTCTTCTTTTTTAAGAACATATACCTCTGCTTTAAACTTAGCATGTGGTGTTACTGAACCGGGCTTGGTAATTACCATACCTCTTTTAATATCAGTTTTTTCAATACCTCTTAATAAAATTCCTGCATTATCTCCTGCCTCACCTCTATCTAAGATTTGACGGAACATTTCAATACCGGTAATTGTAGAAGTTAATTTCTCAGCTCCCATACCAATGATCTCTACAGAGTCACCAGTGTTTGCGATACCAGTTTCTATTCTACCTGTAGCAACAGTACCACGACCAGTAATAGAAAATACATCTTCAATAGGCATTAAGAAGTCTTTATCAACTTCTCTTAACGGCTCTTCAATCCATGTGTCTACTGCTGCCATTAACTCAATTACAGTATCAACCCATTTTTGCTCACCATTTAAAGCACCTAAAGCAGAACCTGCTATTACAGGACCATTATCTCCATCGTATTCATAAAAAGAAAGTAATTCTCTTACTTCCATGTCTACCAATTCGATTAATTCTTCATCATCGACCATATCTACTTTATTCATAAATACCACCATACGAGGAATACCAACCTGACGTCCTAAAAGGATGTGCTCACGAGTTTGTGGCATTGGTCCGTCTGTTGCAGCAACAACTAAAATTGCACCATCCATTTGAGCAGCACCAGTAACCATGTTCTTAACGTAATCCGCGTGACCTGGACA
>CEST01076232.1_pt1 | contig 16481 bp, 11 predicted proteins | sample 326921 | NCBI WGS metagenome assembly CEST01 (sample SAMEA2621509, study PRJEB7988) | marine metagenome | biome: marine biome (ENVO:00000447); feature: surface water layer (ENVO:00002042); material: "saline water (ENVO:00002010), including plankton (ENVO:xxxxxxxx)" | depth 5 m
AAGTTAGCAACTGGCTTATGGTAATAGTTACGTCTTTCTGTGTAACGCTCTCCGTCTAAGAATCCAGAATTTGGATTGTACTTATTTCCGTATTGCTCATAAACACTTCTGTTTTGAGAGAAGTTTTGATCATGAAATTGTGGTGCTCCTGTAAGTAAGAAGTTAAATACACTTTTATCACTTGCTTTGTACCCAACAGAGATCATGTAGGTTTGTCCACCACCTGCTGTACCTTCAGCAAATTTTCTGTATCCTTGCCAGTGGTCTAATAATACTGAGAATCCCCATCCACTTTCACTCATTCCAGAGTTATAGTTCATTGTCCCTTTAACGTAACTATCGTTACCTCCTAAGAAACGCACAAAACCACCTTCTTTTCTATCTGTAGTTTTTGAAACAATGTTTACCGTACCACCAACAGAAGAAATAGCAAGCTTTGATGCTCCTAAACCTCTTTGTACTTGTACTGCATTTGCAACATCACTCATACCAGACCAGTTTGACCAGTACATTTTTCCATCTTCCTGACCATTAATTGGCTGACCATTTAATAAGAACGCTGTGTTTGTATCGTCAAAACCACGTAAAAATATTTGGCTATCTCCAAAACCAGAACCCTGGTTTGCTACATACACAGATGGTGTGTTTTTCATTGCCTCAGTAAATTCAACATTACCAGATGCTTTTGTAGAAATCTCTTCAGCTCTAATGGTAGAAACTGCAACAGGAGTTCTTCTTCCCTCTGCTACTTGAATTACACCAGAACCAATAAGAATTACCTCATCTAAAGGTGCAGCTGCTTGGTTTACTGAAATAGATCCCAATACAAGAGTTTCTCCAGATAATGTGTAAGAAATTATTTTTGTTTCGTATCCAACATAACTAAGCTCAAGTGATCCCTGGTTTCTAGCTACCGTAATACTAAAGTTACCATCAAAGTCTGTAACAACTCCGTTGCTTGTACCTGCTTCAATAACGTTCGCTCCGGGAAGCGGGCCGCCAAGATCGGTATCCATTAGAGTCCCAGAAACGGTACCCTGTCCAAAGGCAGTAAACCCGCCTAGTAATACTAATAAAAGTAAAAGTTTTTTCATGTGTTTGTTTTTAATGAATAAAATTTTTTTCCAAAAGTACGCCAAATTGTATAATTCTCCTATTTCTAGAGTTAAGAAAACGATCAGGCAACTTTAAAATAAAAGTACGTTTAATTACAGTATGTAAATCATGGAATTGAGAATAATTAATAACAAGGTTATCAACACTTTATGTTAGTATTCTATTCTATCTATTTGTGCTTTAATAGATTTTATCTGAGAGAAGTAATCTTCATGAAATGCACTAGAAAGTGGTTTTGACGCAGGCAAATCTTGTTTAAAAGGGTCTACTTGCGTCCCGTTCTTCCAAAAACGATAACAAACATGTGGGCCGCCAGAATTACCTGTCATTCCTACCCAACCTATTACGTCTCCTTGTCTTACAAAGTCTCCAACACGCACGTTGTATTTCTTCATGTGTAAATACTGTGTCTCATAGGTGCTGTTGTGCCTAATTTTTACATAAATGCCATTGCCGCCTTTTCGTTCTGCTTTGGTAACGGTTCCATCTGCTGTTGCTAAAATTGGAGCCCCAATGTTGGCAGAGAAGTCTGTTCCTTTATGGGGGCGTAGTTTATACCCATAGTATTTTATCCTTCTTTTAAGATTATACTTTGAGGAGATGCGGCTAAACTTTACAGGTGCTTTTAAAAATGCACGTCTAAGATTTTGAGCTTTTTCATCGTAAAAATCTAATGCCGGTAGCTTTTCATTTTCATACCCAAAGGCATAAAGAGGCACACCTTTGTGCTCAAAGAAAGAAGCTTTAATTCTATGAATACCTGCAGAAATAGTGTCGTCAATAAATTTTTCAGTATAAATCACTTTGAAACGATCTCCCTTTTGAATTTTAAAGAAGTTAACCGTCCATGCATAAATATTTGCCAGCTTGTCTGTCATTACAGGGCTTAGGTTGTTTTCTTCCATGGTGAGATAAAGTGAACTCTGTATAATTCCAGATGCTTGCTTTTCTAGATAAGTAACAGGTTTACTTTTAGTGAAGACGGTTAACGTGTCTCGAAAATCTACAACAGCGTAGTCTATTTTATTTTTTTGATAAATAAAAACTTGCGTAGTGTTAAGCGTATCTCTTGATTTCAGCAATAGATAAGGCTTTCCAACCACCATGCGTCGCACATCAAAACTGTCTCTAAATTTGGTAGCTACCGTAAATATTTTTTTATTAGTAATACCATGATCGTTTAGAATAGCTCCAAAGGTATCTCCATTTTTAATGGTGTCTCGCAAGACATTAAACTGGTTTAAATTATAGCCATATGCTATGGTGTCTTTGACGATCTCTGTTTGTTGATTTGAACCTTGCTTGTTGTCTTGGTCGGCACAAGCAAAACAAATCAATAGAAGCGCAAGATAGTAGGGTGCTGTTTTCAATGACACGGTTTTTACGTTATGTATGTTAAACATTCTTTCCCCAATCTGCTAATTCTTGCTCGCTCCATACTTCAGGAAAAAAGATGCGGCGTTGATATTTTGGAAGCATGTATTTTGTCCAGTCACTGCCTCCAGTAGCCTCTAGGGCTTCTTGATCATCACTGCCTCCAATATAATACCTTGCAGCGTTGTAATGAGCCATCACCCATGTAATGTTTACGGTGTAATCAAAATGGCGTAATGCTTTTATTAAGGCCGGGTCTTGTTTAACATCTTGAGGTAGCCCCTTAAATTTTGCATATAAATTTATAGTGTTATACTCTTGGGTGAAATCTATAAATTCTGAGCGATATCTTTCTTCAAAGGAAGATAATAAATACGACTTCTCTCCTGTCTTGAAATCTTTACCAGCAGCCTGCCAGTATAAGTGGTCCAGCGCATGCTCATAAGAAGTGTTTCTGTCTATCGTGTCTCTAAACCTGGCATCTATTAGATTTATTAAATCTGTAGATGCAAATTCTATTTTTCTATACTGTGCGCTTTGAAAACCACTTGCAGGTGTAAGTGTGGTTCTAAATTTCATGTATTGAGCTCTATCCATTCCTTCACGCATGATATTGAAAGAAGAGGTAAGCATATCAAAGTAACGGCTCACGCGCATTAACTTTTCAGAAAAGAAGGCAGCGGTGAGTTCTGTGTTTTTAGAAACCTGCTCAATTTCCCAAAGAATCATCTTAAACAAAAGTTCATTTACTTGATGATACATGATAAACACCATTTCATCTGGCAGGTTGGTGCGCTGTGTTTGTAGTGCTAATAGTGCATCTGTTTGTATGTAATCCCAATATGTAATTGGGGTGTTATGCAAAAGCCCTTCAAGGTGAGTGTCTAGCTTTTGACCTATTGCTCCAAACTTTACTTCAAGTTGTTGTAACAATTCTTTGGTAGATGATGTTAGCTCCATAAGTATGTGCGTGTTATTCTCTAATAATTTTAAACTGGTGTTTAAGCCCCTTGTATTCTATTAATGTTGCTTTTAAAGAGCCTATGGCTAAATCTGCTTTTATAACAATAGGCATTTTATTATCGTCATCTGTAACCCAAACGGTTAAGCTTTCCTCTTCTTCAAAAACACGCCCCGCCTCTACATAAGGTCTAAAAATCATGGTAGGGACTTTGCCAAAGGTAGTTTTTAAGGTTTCTCTACCCAAAAATTTAAGCCTGAATTTATAATTGCCCCGATCAAAAAACATATTCATATCAAACACGTCCCCTTCTTGAATATTTTGGGTGTCTAGCGTGTTGCGCAAAGAATAAAAAGAAGAAACCATGTCTTGTACATTCTCTTCAAGAAAAACCTCTTTTACGGTATTGTATTTATGATTGGTAATCGTAGCTTTTTGGGAGTCATGATTAAAATCTATTTCTAGATCTTTTGTATATCCACCCTCATCAATCTTACGAATAAAACGGTATGGAATATTTAGTTCTTTATCTATGTAAGACTGATAATAGTCGTCTACATTAAAAAGCAATTTTGTGATGCCTGTGGTGTGACCTTCTCCTTGCACATGATATACTTGTTTGTCATAAAGCACAGCATCCTCTACTTTTAATGTAGCATATCCTGCTGTGATGGGCCCATAATGTATCCTAAACTTAAACCACTCTCCATCGCCATAGGCTTTTATTTGAGCAGAGGCAAAGCTTGACAGCAGCAATGCTATTAATAATATCGTCTTTTTCATAAAGTATACTTAAGAGGTATACCTAGTTAAACACAAAAGTTGTTCCATTTTTATTTCTGAAATTTTAAATCTGTTTTAAACATATTTAGTGTGTGGCTTTGTACGGAAAAAACCTTAAAGCCAACTTTTAAAATAGTCTTCGTCGGCAATTTTCATAGCCTCCTGTGTTACCATTAATGGTTTGAAAGTATCTACCATTACCGCTAGCTCATTGCTGCCTTTTTTACCGATACTTCGTTCTGCCGCACCTGGGTGGGGTCCATGAGGAATTCCCGCTGGATGTAGTGAAATGTGTCCTGCATCAATATCATTTCTACTCATAAAATCACCGTCGACATAATACAGCACCTCATCACTATCTATATTGCTGTGGTTATAAGGAGCTGGTATGCTTAGTGGGTGGTAATCATACAAGCGAGGACAAAAGGAACAGACTACAAAAGCGTCAGTCTCGAAGGTTTGATGTACTGGTGGGGGTTGGTGAATACGTCCTGTTATAGGTTCAAAATCATGAATAGAAAAAGCATATGGATAATTATACCCATCATACCCCACTACATCAAAGGGGTGTGAGGCATATACCATTTCTATAATTTCGTCTTTCTTTTTAACTTTAATTAAAAAATCACCCTTCTCGTCATTGGTTTCTAACTCATAAGGCACCCTAATGTCCCGCTCACAAAATGGCGAGTGTTCTAGATGCTGCCCAAACCAATTACGGTATCTCTTAGGGGTATAAATTGGCCTGCGAGACTCCACTATAAAAAGCCTATTGTCTGTGGTGTCAAAATCTATTTGATAGATAATCCCTCTTGGGATTAACAAATAATCTCCATATTTAAAATCTAAATTTCCTAGATGTGTGCGTAGTTTTCCAGAGCCTTTATGAACAAAAAGCAACTCATCTGCATCTGTGTTTTTATAAAAATAATCTTTTAAAGAATCTTTTGGCGCAGCCAAAATAATAGTACAATCACTATTGGTCAATACTGCTTTACGGCTTTCTAAATAGTCGTTTTCTGGCGCAACCTGGAAGCCTTTAAATCGATATGATTGAATGTTGTTTTCTTTGGCAATCTTTGGCGCAACACTGTATTGTTTTTTTATAGCCTTTACCATAGTGGGTCTATGGACATGATAACTGTTGCTATACATGCCATCAAAACCAATGGTGCCAAATAATTGTTCACTGTAAAGTGATCCATCTGGTTTGCGAAATTGCGTATGTCTTTTATGAGGTATTTTACCTAAAGTATGATAACGTGGCATAGATGCATTTTTGGTGTTACACAAATATCGTAAAAATTGAGCAAGCAACCTTTGTAGAATAGCTATTAAAATATAAACCCAACCCGAACGTATAATTCTCCCACTTCACGCTCTGGAGAATAGGCGTATTTAAGCTCAAGAGGACCCAAGAATGTATCCATTCCATAACCTACTCCAACACCACTGTGTGGAATTCTTTTTAACCATTGATCACTTTCAAAAAGAGCATCATCTACATTAGCAATATTTGTAAACAAGCTAATGTGGTGATTCTTTACAACTTCATAATCTAGTGTATAACTTACCTTTAAGTAGGTGTTCCCTCTTAAACTAAGAGCTTCATAACCATAAAAAGGAAGGATGTTGTTTATTTCTTTAAACCCATACCCGCCAAGGAAAAAATCTAAAGACTTCGTTATTGTGCTTCCTATTTTAAACCCAGCCTCTGATGCAAAGACCCCAGTGAAATTTTCAAAGATGGTTTTAGCGTGCCCTACTTTAACTTTAAAAATTGTAAAGGGTTCAAAGTCTCTATTACTTCCATCCGAAAACAAATAGAATTGAGCATCTCCATGAAACACAAAACCCTCTTTAGGAAAAAATACATTATCAAAGGTGTCATATTTTAAATACCCTAGGGCGCTATAATAGTTGGTGTTTTCAAAAACTGTTCTAGGAACATTATTCACATCGGTACCAATGGTCTCAGATAAATACTTCAAATACTTATGCTCTATTCCAGCACCAAATAAAAAATCACGATTAAATAAGGTCTCTGCATAAAGTTGGTTGGTAAAATCACTGTATTGAAGATCGATTTTATTAACTGGAAAACCAGATATGGTATTGAGGTCATTTTCTACAAAATCTAGAGATACGTTTTTATCAAAGAAATTATAAGAAGAATTAAACCCTAGGCTCCAATAAAACCCTTTATCTATATAGTAGTTAAAGTTATATCTCAAATTATCTCCAACAATAACGTCTAAGGATGCAATATCATTATTTGTTAACACCCGTTTTCTAGTTACGTTTAATAGGGCCGCTGTTTTATATAAAGGGTCATAATGAACCCCAAGACGCAACAATGTGTTTGAACTACTTTCTCTCACCTTAAAGGAAACTGTAAATTGATTGCTCGCATCTTTTATGAAACGATAATCTATATCATCAAAATTCTCTGTAGCAGACAGGTTGTTTACACCTTCATTAAAAGAAGAAAAATGAACAGTTGCTGGAGTTTTTATTTTTAACTTCCCTAAAATATAAGCATCTGTGTATTGCTTATTTCCTTGAATAACAATTTGTTTGATAAAGATTTCTTCTTTGTTTTGGGGTACTGGCTTTCTTTTAATTGGCCTATGCTGTTGCTGCGCAACACTATCTAGTTTTTCTTTAACCTTAAGCGCAGCCTCTAAACCAGATTGAACAATAGTATTAGCATCATCAAAAGACACCACAGAGAACATATCTATATTAGGTTTTATATAAATGTCAGTCTTTTTCTTCTTTGCCTCCATTTGCTTGTAGGTATTGTAATTATTTATTTGCAAAACAACGTCCAAGGCAGAGGTAAGGTCTTTCTTTTTCTTAATGTCATCTTGAACATCTACACCAATAATAATATCAATGCCTTTGGCTCTTAACTCATCTACAGGGTAGTTATTTACCACACCGCCATCTATTAAAATCATGTCATCAATAACCACAGGGCTAAACAAAGTAGGGAGCGCTCCACTTGCAGAAACAGCTCTGGGTAAGTAGCCATTTTCTAGTAAAACCATTTCACCGTTTTCTGCGTTGGTTGCTACACAAAAAAATGGAATAGGCAGCTTGCTAAAATCTCTAAAGTCATTAACGTGCATGGTTAATTTTGAAAAGAGGTTGTATATATTTTGTCCTTTAGAGAGCCCTGTAGGAAAGGCAATTTTAAAACCATCAAAGGGGAGCGTTAAGGCGTATTTTATACTTTCGTCTTTTTCATAAAAGGTTTTTGCTCTTCTAGGAACCTCATCTTGTATTAATTTGCTAAAGTCTACCGCTTTAAACATCTCATCTAGCTGAGTGGCTGTATAGCCAGAGGCGTAAAGCGCCCCTACGATAGCCCCTGTACTTGTGCCCCCAATATAGTCTATCCTAACCCCGGCCTGTTCAATAGCTTTTAATACTCCTATGTGAGCAAGGCCTTTTGCGCCACCACCACTAAGCACCAAACCTACAGAGAGGTCTTTATTGTTTCCTACCAAAGAGTCAACACCTTGGGAGTGGCCAAGAGTAAAAAAAAGGATGAACAATAAAAGTGTTAATTGCCTCATAGGTACGTACTAATTTTTTTCTTGGCTCTGTGTGGTGTTAAAATGTATTCTGATTTTTTTGGCCCTATTTGCGCCTACTACCTTGGCTAAATCTTCAAAAGATGCCTCGCCTATTCGTTTAGTGCTTTTAAAAACACGCAATAAGTCAACAACTGTTTTTTCACCAATACCAGCAATAGTCTCTAAGGCTGTGTTTAGCGCCTCTTTACTTCTTTTCTGCCTATGAAAGGTAATACCAAAACGGTGCGCCTCGTTTCTTAATTGTTGAATAATCTTTAATGTTTCAGATTTTTTATCCAAATACAAAGGTATGGGATCATCTGGATAGAACAACTCTTCTAGCCTCTTTGCAATTCCTACGATCGCTATTTTACCTCTCAAGCCCAAATCATCTAATGCTTTTAAAGAAGAAGATAATTGTCCTTTCCCTCCATCTATAATAATGAGCTGGGGTAGTGGTAGGTTTTCTTCTTTTAACCGCTTGTATCTTCTAAAAACCACTTCTTCCATAGAAGCAAAATCATCGGGACCCACAACCGTTTTAATATTGAATTTACGGTAGTCTTTTTTACTTGGTTTACCGTCTTTAAAAACCACACAAGCGGCCACTGGATTTGTTCCTTGAATATTACTATTATCAAAACATTCTATATGGCGTGGTTCTTCGGTAAGGCGTAAATCTTTTTTCATTTGCGCCATAACTCTATTTGCGTGTCTAGCAGGGTCTACAATTTTAGCCTGCTTGAAACGCTCCATCCTAAAATATTTGGCGTTACGTGTAGAGAGGTCCAAAATTTTCTTTTTGTCTCCTAATTTTGGAATGTGAAGCTTCACGCCCGCTTCTATACCAATAGAAAATGGAACATACACCTCTTTAGACTGAGAGTTAAAGCGTTGCCGCAACTCTACTACAGAAAGCTCTAAGAGCTGAGCGTCTGTCTCGTCTAGTTTTTTCTTTATCTCTAGAGTGTGGCTCCTAATGATAGACCCAAAAGAGAGTTGTAAAAAATTAACATAGCCATAACTCTCATCGCTAATAACACTAAACACATCTACATTATTAATATTTGGATTAACCACTGTAGACTTGCTTTGATAATTCTCTAGCGTTTCAATTTTCTCCTTCACGCGGTGAGCATCTTCAAACAATAGCGCTGTCGCATACTCATTCATTTGGTTTTTAAACCCCCCCAAAGATTCTTTAAAGTTCCCTTTTAAAAGGTTTCTAATGGCATCAATAGCTTGGTTGTAGGATATTTCAGAATGTAAATTCTCACAAGGACCTAGACAATTTCCTAAATGATATTCTAGGCACACTTTGTATTTGTCATTGTTTATTTTTTCATGAGCAAGATCATAGGTGCATGTTCTCAGTGGATAGAGTCCCTTTATTAGGTCTAATAGGGTGTGTACTGTCTTAAAGTTAGTGTAGGGGCCAAAATACTCACTCCCATCCTTGATAAGCCTTCGGGTAGAAAACACACGAGGGTAGCGTTCATTTTTAATACAAATCCAAGGGTAGGTTTTATCGTCTTTCAGCAAAACGTTATACTTAGGCTGGTATTTTTTTATAAGGTTATTTTCAAGCAATAGCGCATCAGTCTCAGTGGCAACCACAATGTGCTTTATGTCATTAATACGCTTTACCAACATGCGCGTACGCGCATTTTCATGTGTTTTGTTAAAATAGGAGGCAACGCGTTTCTTTAAGTTTTTTGCCTTTCCTATGTATAACAAAGCGCCATCTTTATCATAATACTGGTACACCCCAGGGGTGTCTGGTAGTGTAGAAACTTGAAGAGGTACAGGTGCTAGTGCCATGCCGTAAAGATAAAAGCATTTTGTGATATTGGTAGGTATTGTGGTGTGAAATTAGGTGGTTTTTCTAAAACAGTAGGTAGTGTATTATTTTAAGCACATTTAAAACCAAAAAGAAAACCCTTTTCTGAGAACACCTCTAAGGCACAACATCAAGGAGACTGCAAAAATTATCAGTCTAAAAAGCGCTTTTTTTAGTACATTGCAATAACCAAGTTAAGACACATGAATATTGCCATTCTTTCCCGTGCAGAATTATTATACTCCACACAAAGCCTATTAAAAGCAGGCGAAGCTAAAGATCATGATATAGAAGTAATCGATCCTGCTTTTTGTAATTTAATGATTCAAAACAATAAGCCCATTGTACAATACCACGATCAAATTGTCGATGATCTTGACGCTATTATTCCAAGAATTGGGGCATCAAACACCTACCAAGGAGCTTCTATTGTAAGGCACTTTGAATCTATGGGTGTTTATAGTGTTGCCTGTTCACAAGGTATTATAGACTCTAGAGATAAATGGACCTGTTTTCAAATACTTGCGGGGGCAGGCATACCCATGCCTAAAACCACCTTAGGCTCTGAGCAATATCTAAGCTCTTTTGTAAAAGATTTTGGAAACAACCCTGTAATCATTAAAATACTAGAAGGAACGCACGGCCAGGGAGTTATTTTATGTGAAAGCTTTAAAAATGCTTTGTCAACAGCAGAGACTTTACAGGCTGCTAATGTTAAATTTATAATTCAAGAATTTATCGCAGAATCTCAAGGCACAGATTTGAGAGCCATTGTTATCGATGGGCAGGTAGTTGCCGCCATGAAACGGCAATCTAAAGATGGAGATTTTAGGTCTAATTTACATCGTGGTGGAAGTGCGGTGAGCTTGCAGTTATCTCAACAAGAAAAAGAACTCGCCATTGCTACAGCAAAAACAATAGGCCTACATGTGTGTGGCGTAGATATATTAACTTCAAAAAGAGGGCCTCTGGTTCTAGAGGTAAACTCAACCCCAGGACTAGAGGGTATTGAAACTACCTCTGGTGTTGATGTTTCAACAAAAATAATACAGTCTATAGAACGTAATGTAACGTAATGAGCAGCCATAATGAAGATATGATTATTCTAGGTGAAAAAATAGCCTTGGGCCAAAGCAAAACCATCAATTTTAGCTTTGCAAAACTTTATACAACAACTAAAATAGAGATTCCAGTAATTATAGAGCGCGCTAAAACTCCAGGTCCTACGGTGCTTATCACAGGAGGTATTCACGGAGATGAAATTAATGGTGTAGAGATTGTGCGCCAAGTTATTGCCAGAAAAATCAACAAACCAAAAACAGGAACTACTATTTGTATTCCAATTTTGAACATCTTTGGGTTTTTAAACGCAGACAGAGCTTTTCCAGATGGACGCGATCTTAATCGTGTTTTTCCTGGAACAAAAACTGGATCTTTGGCAAGCAGAGTAGCCTATCATTTCACCAAAGAGATCCTGCCTTTTGCAGACTATTGTTTAGATTTTCATACGGGAGGGGCACAGCGTTTTAATGCTGCGCAAATACGTATAGTGCCAAACAATCTTCTACTTTTAAAATTGTCTTCTGTGTTTAACGCCCCTTTTACGGTGTTCTCTGGAAATATTTCAAAATCATACAGATCAACCTGCCACAAGATGGGGATTCCGGTATTGCTTTTTGAAGGAGGAAAATCACTTAACAGCAACAAGCATATTGTCAAAGAAGCCGTAGATGGTGTGCTTCGTGTTTTAGACCATTTAAATATGTTAACAATAGGCTTTGAATTGCCTAAAAAAGACTCAAACCCTATCTTTATAAATAGCAGCAGATGGATTAGAGCGCAAAAAAGCGGTTTGTTACACGTTAAAATTCCTTGTAATAAACATGTAGAAAAGGGTGAGTTTTTAGCCACCATTACAGACCCATATGGCACGATGCGCTTTAAAGTATTAGCCCCAAATGATGGGTATATTATAAACATAAACCAAGCCCCAATTACAAATCAAGGAGATGCTATTTTCCATATCTCTACCCAAAGCAACACCTCTCAAGTAGCCCCATAAAAACACCAGCAATGATAACAAAACAAGCCCTTAGAAAACACTATAGAGCCCTTAGAGCATCCCTTGACGAGGCTACTATTGCAGACCAAAGTCTAGCCATTGCAAACCAGGCCTTAAAGCTACCCATCTGGGGCCACACCAACTACCACATCTTTTTACCTATAGAAAACAAAGCAGAGGTGGACACCTCTTATCTGCTTCATGTATTACAGGGAAAAGACAAAAGCATCATCTTATCAAAATCAAATTTTAAGACAACCATAATGCAGCATATACTACTGCAAGAAAACACTCACATTAGTGTTTCAAAATTTGGTATTCCAGAGCCACAAGAAGGCATAGAGGTTACAGCGTCAAGCATAGATGTTGTGTTTGTGCCCTTACTTGCTTTTGATAAAAAGGGGCATAGAATTGGCTATGGAAAAGGTTTTTATGACAGGTTTTTGAAAGGGTGCAAACCAAATACACGTTTTGTAGGAGTCTCCTTCTTTGAGGCAGAACAAACGGTTGCTCATACCGCACATGATATCCCGCTTCATTTTTGTATTACTCCTAAAAAAGTGTATAGCTTTTAGGGTTTATAAAAACAACAGCATCTTTAAAATAACTACTTCGGAAACGTTTTTTTATTAAATACAACAAGCATCCCAACACCTGTGCTTATAGCAACATCAGCTACATTGAAAACAGGATCAAAAAAAGTGAAGCGCTCACCCCCAAAAACAGGCATCCAGCTGGGCAGCACCCCGTTGTATAAAGGAAATGACAACATATCTACTACTTTTCCGTGAAATAAGGTGCCGTAAGGTTCTTTAGAAAACGCAGTGGCAACATTCCCATAACTACCGTCAAAAATAATTCCATAAAAAACAGAATCTATAATATTACCCATGGCACCAGCAAAAATTAAGGCAACGGCAGCAAGTAAAATTCCTGAGCTCTTTTTTCTAGCGCTATCCCAAAGCCAATACCCTATACCAACAATAGCAAATAGCCTAAATAGTGTGAGAATTAGTTTGCCGTAGGTCCCTGGTATTTTAGCGCCCCAAGCCATACCGTCATTTTCAACAAATAGGATTCTAAACCAAGAAAACACGCCCACTTCTTCATGAAGTTGAAATGTAGTTTTGATATAAATTTTTGAAATTTGATCAAGCAATAAGATCAAAACAATCAGAAGTATGGATTTTTTTAAGGTCATAGTTGTTTTATAACATCCGCAAAAATAACATTATTATTTGACCCATTACACTGGAGCTCATTAAAAGAGAGCAGCTACTATAATACTGTTAAAGGCGCCAAAAAAAAAGACTTTACGATGCGTAAAGTCTTTCTTAAATAATAAAATATGTACGGCATTACTGCATGTTCTTTGCTTCTATACTTAAAGTAGCATGCGGCACTAGTTTTAAGCGCTCTGGATTGATTAGTTTTTTTGTAACACGGCAAATACCGAAGGTTTTATTTTCAATACGAATCAAGGCATTTTTAAGGTCACGAATAAATTTCTCTTGACGAATTGCTAGTTGAGATGAGGTTTCTTTGCTCATCACCTCACTCCCTTCATCAAAGGCCTTGAATGTTGGAGAGGTATCATCTGTACCATTATTACTGTCATTTCTATAGGCACTTTTCATAAGTTCTAATTGTTCTTGCGCTGCTACAATTTTTTGTTTAATCAGCGCTCTAAACTCTTCTAACTCTGCATCATTATATCTATGTTTAACATCAGTTGCCATAAGGATTTGGTTTATTTGTTAATATTCAATTTTGTTTCAATACCATCAAAAGAAATTTCAATACCGTGATTCATTTGGGTTTCAAACTCAAGGGTATCTGTTAAGGTTTCTTCTTTAATGTATTCTAAATTTTGCTGTACTGCTGTTTCTAATATTTCAGAAACCAATAAGCTTACATGAATTCTATCTGTTACTTCAAAACCTGAATCTTTGCGCAGGTTTTGAATACGGTTAACGAGCTCTCTTGCTATTCCTTCATTTTTTAATGTTTCAGAAATAGTTACATCCAAAGCAACAGTAATTCCATCGCTATTGGCGACTAACCACCCCTCAATATCTTGAGAACTAATAATTACGTCATCCAATGTCAATGTAGTGCTTTTTTCTGAAATGTTAATAGGCATCGCACCTTCTTTTTCTAACAAATTAATCTCTTGTTGACCGAACTGTTGAATAACAGCCGCTACCGCCTTCATATCTTTTCCAAAGCGAGGGCCTAACTTTTTAAAGTCTGGCTTGATTTGTTTTACCAATATCCCCGAGCCTTCATCAATAAGTTCAATTTCCTTCACGTTTACCTCGCTCTTAATTAAATTGCTTACGGCTTCAATTTCTTTTCTAGCCATTTCATCTAAAACAGGTACCATTATTTTTTGTAGTGGTTGGCGTACTTTAATTTTCTCTCTTTGTCTTAATGATAGAACCAAAGAAGATATAGTTTGAGCTTTTTGCATTCTAGCCTCCAAAGCGCTATCAATTAAAGTCTTGTCTGCTAAAGGGAAATCGGTTAAATGCACCGAGTTTTTAGCGTCCTGTTTTGCTACAACAGCCACTAAATCCTTATACAACCTATCCATAAAGAAAGGTGCTATTGGTGCGCCCAATTTGGCGACAGTCTCCAAGCAGGTATACAACGTTTGGTAGGCAGAGATCTTATCTTCTGCATAGCTTCCTTTCCAGTAACGTCTTCTACTCAAACGAACAAACCAGTTGCTTAAGTTTTCACCCACAAAATTTTGTATAGCTCTTGCGGCCTTGGTGGGCTCATAACTTGTGAAGGCCTCGTCTACCGTTATAATAAGGGTGTTAAGCTCACTTAACACCCAACGATCAATCTCTGGGCGTTTTTCTGAGGGAATGTCTTGTTCACTGTAAGTAAACCCATCAAGGTTAGCGTACAATGCAAAGAAGTTATAGGTGTTATATAGGGTGCCAAAAAACTTGTTGCGCACCTCACCAATACCGGCGACATCAAACTTAAGATTGTCCCAGGGGTTGGCGTTGCTTATCATGTACCAGCGCGTTGCATCTGGGCCATATTTTTTTAAGGTTTCAAATGGGTCTGTAGCATTTCCTAGACGCTTAGACATTTTTTGTCCGTTTTTGTCTAGTACCAGGCCATTACTAACTACATTTTTATAAGCTACATCATCAAAGATCATGGTAGCAATAGCGTGTAGTGTGTAAAACCATCCACGAGTTTGATCTACGCCTTCTGCAATAAAATCTGCTTTACGCCAAGTTTGTTCTACTTTTTCTTTGTTTTCAAATGGGTAATGCCATTGCGCATAAGGCATACTTCCAGAGTCAAACCAAACATCAATTAAATCTGCTTCTCGCTGCATTGGTTTTCCGCTAGCAGAGACCAATGTAATTTTATCTACAATATTTTTATGAAGATCTACTTTGTTGTAATTTTCTTCAGAAAAATCACCCACAACAAAGTCTTCATAAATATCACTTTCTAGAACCCCTGCAGTAACTGCTTTTAACATTTCGGCTTTAAGCTCTTGTATACTACCAACTATTATCTCTTCTGTACCATCCTCTGTACGCCATAGTGGCAAAGGGATTCCCCAATAACGAGATCGCGATAAATTCCAGTCGTTAGCATTGGCTAACCAGTTTCCAAAACGCCCTTCTCCTGTTGACTTTGGCTTCCAGTTTATGGTTTTATTTAAGGCGTGCATACGGTCTTTAAAACTCGTCACTTTAATAAACCAAGAGTCTAGTGGGTAATACAAAATAGGTTTGTCTGTGCGCCAGCAGTTAGGATAACTGTGCACATATTTCTCGACTTTAAAGGCTTTGTTTTCAATTTTTAACTTAATGGCAAGTTCTACATCTACAGATTTATCTGGAGCTTCACCGTCATTATAATATTCGTTTTTTACGTATTTCCCGGCAAATTCTCGCATTTCTTGTCTAAACTTTCCTTGCAAGTCTACCAATGGCACTAGATTTTCATGGGCGTCTTTTACCAACATTGGTGGTATTTCTGGAACTGCTTGTTTGGCAACCAGAGCATCATCTGCGCCAAAAGTAGGGGCGGTATGAACAATACCAGTACCGTCTTCTGTAGTTACAAAATCTCCTGCAATAACTCTAAAGGCGTTTTCTACTCCTGCATCAGGGGTTGCGTAGTCAAGTAATTGCTCATACCTGCACTCCAATAGGTCTGCGCCTTTACATGCTGCAGCTATTAAAAATGGAATTTTCTTGTCTTCTTTGGAGTAACTAGAAAGTAGCGCAGTATCATGGGTTTGCTCATATTTTCCTGCAAATTGTTTTGCCACCAAATTCTTTGCAAGAATCACGTGGATTGGGTCAAAGGTATATTGGTTATAGGTAGATACTATTACATAATCAATCTTAGGGCCAACAGTTAGCGCTGTATTACTTGGTAATGTCCAGGGTGTGGTTGTCCAGGCAATAAAATAAAGGTTATCAAAGGCCTTTAGAGACTCTGGCAAAGAACTTTCTACGGCTTTAAACTGTGCCACTACCGTTGTGTCTGTAACATCTTGATAGGTTCCCGGCTGGTTTAACTCGTGGCTACTTAAACCGGTTCCAGCTTTTGGCGAATATGGTTGGATGGTATACCCTTTGTATAATAAATCTTTATTATAGATCTGCTTTAATAGCCACCACACAGTTTCCATGTATTTTGACTTATAGGTAACATAAGGATCTTCCATGTCTACCCAATACCCGTAACTTTCGGTTACTTTGTTCCACACAT
>CEST01062348.1_pt1 | contig 16293 bp, 14 predicted proteins | sample 326921 | NCBI WGS metagenome assembly CEST01 (sample SAMEA2621509, study PRJEB7988) | marine metagenome | biome: marine biome (ENVO:00000447); feature: surface water layer (ENVO:00002042); material: "saline water (ENVO:00002010), including plankton (ENVO:xxxxxxxx)" | depth 5 m
GGTCCAAAACAAAAATATGATGATCCATATAGAAATGTTGTTTCTATTATGCTTAATAGAATGATGCAGGATCAAAGACCCATAATATATGGTGACGGAGAACAAACAAGATGCTTTAGCTACATTGACGATTGCTTACAATGTTTAACAAAAATGGCATTTGATAAAGATATACTTAAACAAGTAATAAACATAGGGCCTGATGAGGAATTTATAACAATTAATAAAGTTGCAGAAATATGCTCCAATATTGTAGGCTTTAACCAAAAGCCAATCTATGTTCCAGATAGACCACAAGAAGTGAAACACGCCGTTTGTTCTTCAGACAAAGCAAGAAAACTTTTAAATTATAAAACAAGCATTGATGTTAAAAATGGAATTCAAAAAACTTATGACTATATAAAAAAAAAAGGTACGAAGAAATTTAAATACCACATAGATTTAGAAATAGTAAATGATAAAACACCATTAACATGGAAAAATAAATTAATTTAAGTCATGAAATATAATAAAAAAAAAATTCTTATTTTTATTCCAGCCTACAATGTTGAAAAAGAAATTTCTTCAGTTTTCAAAAAAATACCCAAAGGTATTTTTAAAAAAGATAATATTTCCATACTTGTTGTAAATGACTGCTCCACAGATAGAACAAAAAATAAATTAGAAAAAATAAAAAAATCATTCAAGTTCAATATTTTAGATAATAAAATTAATATTGGATATGGTGGAGTTCAGAAAAAAGCCTATAGGTATGCAGTTAAAAAAAATTTTGATTATGTGATTATGCTACATGGCGATGGTCAATATACTCCTAAAAAATTGCCAAAATTTATTTATGAATTGAAAAATAGCGACTATGACGCCGTATTTGGTACAAGAATGTGGAGCTGGTATAGTGCAATCAAAGGAGGAATGCCTATTTATAAATATTTCGGAAATGTTTTTTTAACCGCAGTACAAAATTTAATTTTAAAAACTAGATTTAGTGAATTTCACTCAGGGTATAGGTCTTATAAAATTAATACTTTAAAAAAAATTAATTTACAAAAACTCTCAAATGATTTTCATTTTGATACAGAAATTATAATTGAGTTCATATTTAAAAAATTTAAAATATTAGAAGTTCCAATTCCAACTATTTACAAAGATCAGATATCTCATTTAAAATCTATACCTTACGGCTTAAACGTTCTTTTTTCCACATTAACTCATAAAAAGTCATGACCACATTAGTAATTAAAAATTTTAGATTTTACTTTTATGCTCTAATATTTTTTCAAATATCAATTTTCTTTTTAATCTTTGGGCCTTATGAGTTATTTAATTTGGATTTAAATGTCTACAAAGATAGTGGAGACGGACCGAGTTATCTAAATTTTTCATTTAAAAGTGCACAATCAATATTAGGTGATCATCGCACTTTTGGTTTGCCCTTGTTTTTAAAGGTATATCAGTTTTTTGATAAAGACTTATTACACTGGCCAAAATTTAATTATTTGTTTTATATATTTTCAATTAATTTTTTTTTGTATAGCCTCCTAAGAGCGGGCTTTAATTCTCTATTTAGTTTTATTGGGTGTTTTAGTTTATTAATATCCTATAATTTTTATGTATATTTTAGTTATTGGACTGAAATTTTATCAATAATTCTTTGCATACTGAGTTTGTCTTTTTTTTTTCTAATTTTAAGTGAACATAAAAACAATCTATTTAAATATATATTATTTACATTTTTGATTTTTTTTATGTATCAAGTGAGACCTTCATTCATTGTCTTCATTATTTTTCCGATACTATATTCTATTATTTCAAATCAATTTTTAAATACAAAATATAATTCAATTTCTTTTCTATCAATGTGCTTTGTTCCTTTAATAATTTTTTTAATATTAAGATTATTACTGGTAGGAAATTTTGGTTTAGTTTCATTTAATGGTGGTCCTGCTTCAAATGCCATAATTCTCTTAGAAAGAACTGATATTAAAAATTTGAAATATGAAAATCAATTATTTGCAAAAAAAATTATCGAAAAAAGAAAAAAAATCCCATTTCCGTGTAATCTAGAAAAAGAGTCTGAAAGAGCCATTTATATAAGTGGAGATCTGTATGGACAAAAAACTTGCTGGAATGAATATTTTATGCTGGCCTGGATGGAGGCTATCCTTGAGCACAAGGGAATTACTCCATTTCCAAAAGATGATCCTAGAAATATTGATGCATGGAATCATACAAAGACGTTAGGAGTTTTTTTTAGTCAAGCAGGAAACAACGTGGGTCCTGATAAAATTTTATTAAATTTTGCAATGGATGTTTACTCAGAAAATAAACTTTATATTTTCAAAAGAATCTTGAAGTCTCCATATCATTTTTTAAGATTCTATAGAGATTTCTACACAAATCAGTTTTTATTATTTTACCTAGTTATATTCCTTTTTATAATTTTTTACAAAAATGATCCTAAAATAAAATTAACTAAAACTATAATTGATAAAGAACTAATAATGACATTTACGGGGTTTATTATTTGGATTTTAAATATGACGCTTTTTTATGGCCATCAAAATGGTGAGCTTCGAGCCCTGCAAGTACAAAACTTTTTTTTAGTTCCTTTATTTTTTTCATATTTTACTTACTTACTGATCGTAAAAAAAAACTACATTAACCCAGGTAATTAAAGGTACCCCTATACGTACAATTAGAATATTAATTAATAATTAGTGATGCTTTAAAGTGAAAAAAATTAAATACTTAAAAAATAAATTTTGCTTGTGTTGTAATGAAAAATTAAAAAAAGGAATTGAGCTCCCAAGATTTCCAGTCACTGAGTTTTATATTCACAGCAGTAAAAAAATTAATACTAATTACTTGGTTAATCAAGCTTACCTATATTGTGATAATTGCAAACATATGACCATAAGTAAGACGCTTGATCCAAAATTTATTTATTCAAACTACACAACAATAAGTAGCCAGAGCAGAGGTGCATCAGAATGTTTAAAAAATTTTTATTTATTTTTTAAAAAAAATAAAATTAGCACATTAAAATCCACAATCATTGATATAGGTGGTAACGACTCCTCTTTTTTAAAATTTTTTAAAGTTAAAAATAGAATTAATATAGACCCAAATGCACATGATAGTGAAAAAAAAGTCAGAATTTATAGATCATTTTTTGATAAAATAAACTTTGCTAAATTTAAATCAAGCAATCGAAATATTTTTTTTTCAAGCCATACTTTAGAGCACCTAGATAAGCCAGAGGATTTAATTCAAAATATTGCAACAAACATGAAAAACTCAGATCAATTATATTTGCAGTTTCCTAGTCTTGAACGTTTAATTTTTAAAAAAAGATTTGATCAGTTATGCCATCAGCATTTGAATTTTTTTTCAATTAAATCAATTAATATATTATTAAATTTAAATAATTTATATATTAACCGTTATGAATATGACGATAGTCATTTTGGCACTTTAAGATTATTAGCTACTAAAAAAAATAAATTTATTAAGATTAAAAGTATTAATATAAATCTAAAAATTATCAAAAAATCTTTTAGCTTGTTCCGTCTAAAGTGTAAAATTTTTAATAACAATCAATTAAAAAATATAAAAAATGGACAAGGTTTTGGAGCTGGAATATTGACTCCAGTTTTAGCTTATTTCCTTCCAAACCTTAAGAAATTAAAACATATTTATGATGATAATGTTACAAAATTTAAAACTAAATTTATTTCAATGAATCCAATTATTGAAGATCCAAAAAATATTAATAAAAATGAAGAAATAGTTATAACCTCTACAAGTACGAATTTTGCACCAAGAGATATTAAAAAAAGGCTCTTAAAATTAGGTTGCAAAAAAATTATAATACCGCCTAGTGCATTTTTTTAGAGTTTTTTTTATTATATTGGTTATATATATTTTATGAATTTAGGAATTAAAGGAAAAAATGCACTAATAACAGGAGGCGCGAATGGTATTGGTAAATCTATAAGTGAGAGATTAGCAAATGAGGGTGTAAATATTTATTTTACATCTAGAAATAAAAAAACCATTTTTAAAATGGAAAAAACACTTAAAAAATACAACATAAAATCAAATGGTATTGAAGTAGATTTTTTAAAAAAAAGATCCCTAAAAAAATTTTTAATTAAAATAAAAAAATTAAAGATTGATATTCTTGTAAACAATGCAGGACATACACTTGATATCAAAGACCCTTATTGTGAAATAAAGGATTGGCATAAATTAATGAGTGTAAATTTTGATACACCAGTTCAGATAGTGAATGCCCTAGTTCCACAAATGAAAAAAAATAATTGGGGAAGAATAGTAAATATTACTTCTTGCGCTGGACTTGAAAATAGTGGACCAGTAACTTACACAGTTTCTAAAGCTGCACTAACTGCTTACACAAGAACTATGGGAAGAATACTAGCTACAGAATCGAAAAATATTGTAATGTCTGCTGTATTTCCTGGAGTAGTTTTAACTAAAGGAGGTCATTGGGAAAAAATTTTAAAAAATAATCCTAGTCATGCAAAAAAATATCTAAAAGAAAGATGTCCACTAGGAAGATTTGGTGAGGTTGATGAGATTAGTCCAGTAGTAGCATTCTACTGCTCTCAACTAGCATCTTTCAGTCATGGAGCCATTGTTCCAGTAGATGCTGGTCAATCTAGACATTTTATGACACATAATTATTTGACATAATGAAATTAACTCATGCCTTGGCGCTAATTTTAAAAGAAAATGATATAAAAAATGTTTTTGGGTTACAAGGTGGGGCAGTAGTTCACATCTTTGACTCTTTAGAAAAATATAAAATTGATGTTACTTACACACCCCATGAGCAATCTGCGTCTTTAGCAGCAGTTGCCAATGCAAAGGTTAATGAAAATATTGGTTGTGTTGTGGTCACTACAGGCCCAGCTTGCACAAATGCAATGACGGGACTTTTGGCAGCATGGCAAGATTCTGTTCCTTGTATTTTTATAAGTGGGCAATCTAGAAGTAATCATACATCTTATAACAAGAAAGTAAGACAGACTGGAACACAAGAAGTAAATATTTGTGATATTGTTAGACCAATTACAAAATATGCTAGTTTTGTAAAAAATAAAAATAATTTTCAAAAAGAACTAAGAAAAGCCTTATCCATTGCTATTAGTGGCAGACCAGGACCAGTATGGCTAGATATTCCATTAGAGATTCAGTGGTCAGAAATAAATTATAAAAAAAAAAGTAAAGTTTTAAAAATTTCACAAGACAATCTTCTTTCAAATACTAAAATTAATAATTTTTTAAAATTATGTAAAAATTCAAAAAAACCTATAATTTTAATGGGTTATGGATGTAGATTATCTGATCCTAAAATTGCTAATATAAAAAATTTTATTTCTAAAAATCAAATACCATTTGTAAGTACCTGGAATACAAAAGATTTTTTTCCGTCTAATCACAAATTGAATTTAGGTACCATAGGAATGAGTGGACAAAGAGGTGCCAACAAAGCAATGTTTGAATCTGATTTGATTATTTGTCTTGGCTCTCATCTTTCTATTCCTCATACCACAACTTTGTATTCAGACTATGCTCCTAGAGCTAAAAAAGTAATTGTTAATATAGATAAAGATCAATTAGAAAACTTAAATGTTCAATTTGATTTAAAAATTTGTGCAGACATCAAACAATTTTTATTTAAAATAAAAAGTAAAAAATTATTTAATAGTTTAAACTGGCAAAATCTAGGACATTTAAAAAAAATAAATTGGTATAATCCAAAAAAAAATAAAAAGATTAATTCAGATTTTTTTATTAATAGGTTAAGTGATGCATTGCCATCAAATTCTTGTATTGTTGTAGATGGTGGTGGAACTGCTTTATATAGCGGATTTCAGAGTACAGTTGTAAAAACAAACCAAAGAATAATTTGTTCTTCAGCAATTTCATCAATGGGAACTGGTCTCGCAGAATCTATTGGTTGTTATAAAAGTGGAAAATTTAAAAAAATAATATGTATTATTGGGGACGGGAGTTTCTTAATGAACATTCAAGATCTTGAAGTTATTAAACAGTATAAAATGAATATTTCTATAGTTTTAGTTAATAATAACGGATACCTTGCTATAAGGCATACCCAAAAAGAATTTTTGAAAGGAAAATATTATGGCACTAATCCTAAAGGTAAATTAACTATGCCAAATTTTGAATCAGTTTCTAGAGCTTTTGGTCTTAATTATTTAAAAGTTGAAAAACATGATCAAACTAAAAAAGTAGTAAATAGCTTAATGAGATATAAGCAGCCAACATTATGTGAAATAATTACAAGTGAAACACAATCTTCACTTTTTAAACAGGGATATAAAAAAATTCAAAATGGTCAATTTGAGCCACAAAGTTTAGAAGAAATGCACCCTTACTTTGAAAAATCAGTATCAAATACAAATAATTAAAAAGATATATTTTGAATAATATGAAAAAAATTTTAGTTACAGGTCATTGTGGATACACTGGAACACAATTAATAAAAAAACTATTAGCTAAAAACTATATAGTAATTGGAATAGATACAATGTGGTATCATGAATTAAAATTAAATCATAAAAATTTTATTTCAAAAAAACTAGATATACGAAACTTATCAAAATTTGATTTTCCTGAGGATATAGATTCTGTATTCCATTTAGCAAATATTGCTAATGATCCATCAGTAGAATTAAATGAAAAACTATCATGGGAAGTAAACGTATTAGCAGGTTATCAATTGATTGAAAAATGTGTCGAAAAAAAAGTAAAAAAGTTTATTTTTGCAAGTTCTGGAAGTGTTTATGGTTTAAAGGATGAGGACAAAGTTACTGAAGATCTAAACCTAATACCTATATCTGCATACAATAAAACAAAAATGATTGCTGAAAGAGTTTTTATGTCATTTAAAGATAAAATAAAGATTCACAATATAAGGCCAGCTACTGTTTGTGGTGTTTCAGAAAGAATGAGGCTAGATGTGTCAGTAAATATGCTAACTTATCAAGCGATTAAAAATAAAGTTATAAACATTTTCGGTGGAAATCAGGTTAGACCAAATGTACATATAGATGACTTAGTTGATATATATTTACATTTTTTAGAACAAGATCTCCCTTCTGGAGAATATAATGCAGGTTTTGAAAATCTTAAGATTATAGAAATTGCAAAAATGATTCAAAAAATTACAAATGCCACTTTAAATATTGATAAAAATTCTAATGATCCTAGATCTTATAGATTATCTTCTGAAAAACTTTTAAGGACTGGATTTAAACCAAAGAAAACAGTTGAAATGGCAATTAATGAACTAATACTTTTGTATGAAAATAATTTAGAAACATTTGATGACTCTAATTTCAATGTTAAATGGTTAAAAAATAATAATTTTAAATAAATGGAAATAGATTTATTAAAAAATTACCCAAAACCAAAAAGAAATTTAGACTCAAGGTCTTCTGAAAAAACACCTGAGATAGTAGATTTAGCTAGACAATTTGGTAAAGAATTTTTTGATGGTGATAGAAAGCATGGCTATGGAGGTTTTACTTATCACCCCAAATATTGGACAGATGTTGTTAAAGATTTTGTAAGTTATTATAATCTTCAACCTGGAGCAAAAATTTTAGATATAGGTTGTGCAAAAGGGTTTATGTTATTTGACTTTAAGAGGCAGTTTCCAGAAATAGAAGTGAGAGGAATTGATATTTCAAAATATGCTATAGAAAATAGCCATCATGAAGTAAAGCAGTTTTTAAGTGTTGGTGATGCAAAAAAAATTGATTTCGATGATAATTATTTTGATTTAGTTGTTTCTATAAATACAGTGCACAATCTAGATATTGATGACTGTAAAAAATCAATCCAAGAAATTTCAAGAGTTTCAAAAAAACATTCATTTTTAACGGTAGATGCTTTTAACAATGAAGAAGAGAAAAAAAGAATGTATATGTGGAATTTAACTGCAAAAACAATAATGTCTGTTAGAGAATGGAAAAAAACTTTTAATGAAATAGGTTATAATGGAAATTACTTCTGGTTTATCCCATAATCAAAAAAAAAAAATATTTGAAGTTTGCAGTCTTATTAGACTTACAGAGCTTGAAATTTCAAAAAAATATATAGAAAATAAAATGAGATGTCCTGTGCATTTATCAGTGGGACAAGAGGGAGTTTCTGCTGTTTTATCTAGTTTGCTTAAAAAAAAAGATTATGCAGTTAGTACTCACAGATCGCATGCTCATTTTATTTGCAAAGGAGGAAGTATAAAAAAAATGATAGCAGAGTTGTATGGCAAATCTACTGGTTGCTCAGGTGGCAGGGGTGGCTCGATGCATTTAGTTGATAAAGCAAATGGCTTCATGGGCTCATCATCAATTGTGGGCAACAGCATCCCTGTAGGAGTGGGTCTAGGAATGTCTCTAAAATTGAAAAAACTTAAAAACTTATCTATAATTTTTTTAGGTGATGCAGCAATTGAAACTGGTGTTTTTTTTGAGTCTATAAATTTTGCTATAATTAAAAAATTACCAGTCGTATTTATTTGTGAGAATAACCTTTATTCAGTTTATACTCATTTAAATGAAAGGCAGCCAAAAAAAAGGAAAATCTTTCGAATGACATCAGGATTAGGTATTAAATCATTCAATTTTGATGGATCAAAACCTTTTTCATTTGCAGGTAAATTAAAAAAAATTTTGAGCAATGTCAGGGATAAGTCTGAACCTTGTTTTATTGAATTTTCAACTTATAGATATCTTGAGCATTGCGGTCCTTTTAACGATGATAACTTAAAATATAGGTCAAAAAAAGAATTAAAAGAATGGCTAAAAAAAGATCCTTATATGAATTTAAAAAAAATTTTTAATAAAGACTCAAAACTAAAAAAATATCTTAATCATATAAAAATTAAAAATACCAAAAAAATTAAATTAGCTTTTGAATTTGCTGAAAAATCAACCTTTCCAAAAAAAAATGAACTTAGAAAAAATGTCTATAAAAAAAAATAGGAAAATTAAATTTATTGAAGCAATAAATGAATGTATTTTAGATGAAATGGCTAGAAACAAAAATTTGGTTACTTATGGACTTGGTATTAATGATCCCAAAAGAATATTTGGTTCAACAAGAGGATTAGTTGAAAAATTCGGCAAACAAAGAGTTTTTGACGTCCCCACCTCTGAAAATGCATTAACAGGAATTGGTTTAGGTTTATCATTAGGAGGTAATCCAGTTTTAATTACACACCAGCGGGCAGATTTTTTTTTATTAGCACTTGACCAATTGATTAATTCTATTTCTAAATGGAATTATATGTTTGGAGGTAATTCTGGACTAGTTAATATTACTATTAGATTGATTGTGGGAAGAGGGTGGGGGCAAGGCCCTACTCATTCTCAAAATTTACAGTCAGTATTTAGTCATTTTCCAGGCCTTAAAGTCGTAATGCCAACCACTCCATATAATGCAAAAGGTTTGTTAACAGCATCCCTAAGAGATCCAAATCCAATAATTTTTTTAGAGCATAGATGGCTTCATAATTCAGAAGGAAGTGTGCCTAGAAGAAATTATTTATTAGATTTACATAAAGCTAAAGTTTTAAAAAGAGGTAAAGATATAACTTTAATTTCAATGTCATATATGACCCCAGAAATTAAAAGTATTTATGAAAACTTGTATAATCTAAAAATTGACTTTGAGCATATAGATTTAATTTGTACCAAACCTTTAGACAAAAAGACAATAATTAAATCTGTCAAAAAAACAGGAAGAGTTCTTGTTTTGGATACTGGATTTAAATCAAATTCTATTTCTGCTGAAATAATAACCTTAATTAACGAAGAATGCTTCAAATACCTGAAGTCAAAACCGCAGAGAATCACAGTTCCAGACATACCAGAGCCAGCAAGTTATGGACTTACAAAGTATTATTATGCAGATAGAGATATAATAATTAGAAAGATTGCTGAAATATTAAAAATTAAAATTAAAAAACTACCCGTAAGAAAATTTGTTCACCACGATGTGCCCGGTATTTGGTTTAAAGGTCCATTTTAATGTTTAAAGCAGCAATATTAAAAAAAAAAAATAAAATTGAAATTCATAATTTTAAGATTCCTCAAATTTTAAGAGATGATCAAGTTTTAGTTAAAATTAAATATGCTGGTATATGCAGGTCACAAATAATGGAGTACCAAGGAAAAAGAGGTATAGATAATTATCTGCCTCACGGCTTTGGCCATGAGGCAGTAGGAAAAGTTGAGCGTTTAGGAAAAAAAGTAAAAAAAGTAAAAATTGGTCAACAAGTTATTTTAAGCTGGATTAAAGGAAAAGGGTTAGATTTTGGTGGACATACACTTAAAGATATTAAAAATAAAATAATTAATTTTGGACCACTATCAACTTTTTCAACGTATGTAATAGCAAGTGAAAATAGAGTTTTTTTAAAACCACTTAAAATGAGCTTATTGGAAGCAGTGTTGTACGGCTGCTCAGTTCCTACAGGAGCCGGCATAGTATTAAATCAATTGGTTAAATTAAAAAAAAATAAAAAAGTTTGTTTAATTGGGGTTGGCGGAATTGGAATGGCAACATTGACAGCATTATTAAAGAAAAAAAGTAAAGTTTTTGTTATAGAAAATAACAAAAATAAGATAAATTTTTTGAAAAAATTTGATATAAAAATACTTTCAAACAAACTAGAATTAAAAAAATATTATAATTATTTTGATTATTGTATTGAAACATCAGGATCTGCTAAAATGATAGAAAAAGGTTTAGATCTTATTCAAACAGATGGAACCTTAGTTTTTGCTTCACATCCTCCAAAAAAAGATAAAATTAAAATCAATCCACATGATCTTATTAAAGGTAAAAAAATTTATGGAAGTTGGGGTGGGTGCTGTAAACCAGATAATGATATTAAAAGAATTTTTAAATTTTTTAACTATAAAAATATATTCTCAAAAAATTTAAAAATTAAGAAATATAAATTAAATAAAATCAAAAATGCTTTTAGTGATGTTTTAAAAGGTAAAGCTCATAGAGCAGTTATAGAATTTTGATTATTATTTTATTTTTTATGAATATATTCTAATTCTTTATTCTTAAAATTTGAAAAATTTTTTTTAACCCATTCAATAGAGCGATCTAAACCATGATCAAGGGTGGTAGTCGCTTCCCAGCCAAGCTCTTTATAAATTTTTTTAGAGCTAAGTTTGTAAATAAAATCTTTTCCTAATCGATCTGATTTCTGCTCTACTACATGTTTTTTATAATTTACATCTAATTTTTTACAAATCATGATAACTAAATCCTTGATGCTTATAAAATTATTGCTTGATAAATGATAAGAGTTTCCAACTCTGCCATTATTTAGAATTTTAAAATATCCTTCAGTAATATCCTTTATATGCACAAAAGATCTTTTTGATGCCCCTAAACCATGAAGAATAATCTTTTCTTTTTTTAATATTTTTAATATTGTTTTTGGTATTATTCTGTACAATTGTTGGCCCTCACCATAAACATTTGCAGCTCTAGAAAATTTTACAGGGAAATTATCAATATTCATTATAGCTTCCAGATGATAATCCATTGCAAGTCTTGAAATTGCATAAGGTGTTGAAGGTTTTTTTGATGAGTTTTCATCAATGGTTCCGGTAATATTTCCATAAACTTCAGGTGTAGAAACGTGCAAATAATTATCAATATTTTCATTTTTTATTTTTTCAATTAGATTAACAGTTGAGAGTAGGTTGGTTTTATACCAATCAACTGGATTAAAAAAACTTTCTTCAACCATACCTTGGGATGCAAAGTTAACTATATTTTTAATTTTATTTTTTTTTATGATATGTAAAACTTTGATAATATCTTTTGATTTATTTAAATTACATTGGTTAAAAAAAAAATTTTTTAAATTATTACTATTGCCATAGGGTAAAAACTCTTTTTTAGGTTGGGTAGATCTACTAAAGCCAAAAACTTTATATTTTTTTTTCAAAAGATAATTCACAAAGTGAGATCCAGAAAATGAATTACTACCAATTACTAAAATTTTTTTCATCATCTAAGCTTATTAGTTTAAGATATGTATTATATTCATATTAAAATTTTGATAGATATGTATATTTTAAAATTCAATTTATGATAAGTTAAAAATATTTAATATTGCAACCCATAAAGTCATATTTTAATTGAAATTATTCATAATAAGATAATTAAATGTTTGTGTTATTAGAATACTCTTGTAATAGTTTTCTTATTAACAAGATTATTTTTACATGAATAGTTCTGATATCAAAAAATTAGCTCTTAAACTTAAAAAAAATAATAAAAAAATTGGACTGTGTCATGGTGTCTTTGATGTTTTGCATTATGGTCATATTATGCACTTTGAGGCTGCAAAAAAAAAATGTGATTTTCTATTTGTGTCAATTACAGAAGATAAATTTATTAAAAAAGGATTAAACAGACCTATTCATGATCATTTTGAGCGTGTTTATTTTTTAAAAAAACTAAATATGATTGATTGTGCATTTATTGCAAAAGGTGACAGTGGAATAGATAGTATAGATTTAATTAAACCAGATATTTATTTTAAAGGAAATGATTATAAAAATAATTTTTTAGATAAAACAAAAAAAATATTTTTAGAACATGATGCTATAAAAAAAAATAAGGGTAAAATCATATATACGAATGAAAAACATATGAGCTCTTCAAAGATAATAAATAAAATGCATCTTGCTTTAAATGATAATCAGATTGATTTTTTAAAAAATATTAAAAAATTGATTAATTTTAGTAGTTTAGAAAAATCTTTAAATAAAATAAAAAAAGACCATGTGATGGTAGTTGGTGATTTAATTGTTGATAAATATATTTTTGGGAACGTACAGGGAAAATCTGGAAAAGAACCGCATATGGTTTTTAGAAAAAAATTTGAAGAAATGTACATAGGTGGCTCATCTATTATCGCAAATCATATATCTGAATTTGTAAAAAAAATAACATTAGTGTCTGATTTTGGAAATGAGCTAAAGTTAAAAGTTTTATTAAATAAAAATTTAAAGAAAAATATTTCCCATATAAAATTAAGAGTGAATAAAAATCAAAATAGTTGTGTTAAAACAAGATTTATAGACAGTGTTTCAAAATATAAATTATTTGGATCATACGAAATACCAAATTTAGACGATGTTCAGTTCCATGCAGCATTAAACAAAAATCTAACTAAACTAATTATTAAGCAGGATATAATCATTGTTGCTGATTACTCAAATAATTTTTTTGATTTAAATTCATTAAATAAGATTAGAAAATCAAAAAAATTTATATCAGGTATGGCACAAAAAAACTCCAATAATTCAAACTTTCATACAATAAATCATTTAAAAAATTTTGATCTTTTATGTATAAATGAAGGGGAATTACGAAGTGAACTGAAAGATAAAAAAACTAATATTGAATTAATAGCTAAAAAATTCATAAAAAAAAATAATCTAAGATATTTGGTAGTTACAAAAGGTATCGAGGGATCTTTATTATTTGATTCAAAATTAAATAGATATCATTGTCCAGCATTCAACTCTAAGCCTATAGACAAAGTTGGAGCAGGTGATTCTATGCTTGCTATTTTAAGTATTCTTCTTAAAAACAAATTTGACCCTATGGTATCATTGTTAATTGCCTCGATTGTCTCATCAAATGTTGTTAATAGTATTGGTAATAAATATTCATTAAATAGAATTGATTTAGAAAGATCTTTGGAGTATTTACTTAAATAGATCAATTAATGAAAGTAGTTTAAGGTCCAAATTTTGTTTAATAGATTGTTATGCATTATTTAGGTAAAAAAATTAAAATGTCTAAAAATCTTTTAAAAAAATACTTAAATGAAGTTGTATATTCGATTAGATCTTTTGAATTAGAAAACATTCTTCTTTTAAAAAAAAAAATACTCGTCACAAAAAAAAAGAAGGGTAAGGTCTATATTTTTGGAAATGGTGGCAGTATATCTACGGCCAATCATTTTGCAGTAGATATGACAAAAAATGCTAAAGTTGAAACTATCTCAATTTCAAATGATAATTTAATAACATGCTTTAGTAATGATTATGGATTTGAATATTGGATTGAAAATGGCATAAAATATCATGTTAAAAAAAATGATTTTATTATTTTTTTAAGTGTGAGTGGAAAATCTAAAAATATAATTAATGCAGCCAAATACTGTAATAAAAAAAAAATTAATTTTTTCTCATTAACAGGTCATAAGAAAAATAATTTATTAAATAAATTATCAAAAAATTTTTTATGGATAGATTCCATGTCCTACAATATTGTAGAAATTGCCCATTCAATAATATTGCTTAATATTGTTGATTTAATTATAGGAAAAAATATTTATGCTTCTAAAAGATAGTTATATAAAATTATAACTTATGAAATCCATATTTCTATTTTCTTTTGGAAGTTTAATAACACCAATCTTTAAAATATTAGCTCTATTTATAAATTTTAAATTTTGCCATTTACACAGTACAAGAATAGGGCACTTAACAATCAATTTTGATGTTGCTCTCCTGTCAGTTCCAAAACATACTATAATATTATTTTCACATGATAATAATGTTGCTAATAAATATATTTTAAATTTTTTTAAAAAACAAAAAAAAGTTTTATTCTTATCAATTTTTAAATTTTTCTATTTTTCAATTTCCCACATCAATCCATCATCAAATTTGATAATTAATTGGAATAAATTTCAACCTAAGTTTTCGCTTCACTTAAAAAATGAAAGTAGAATTATTTTTCCATATAATACAAAAAAAAAATTAGAAAAAATCTTAAATAAATATCAAATTAATAAGGAATTTGTTGGTTTGCATTCAAGAAATGAACTTTATTTGAAAAGAAATATGATTCACGATAATAATTTTCATGACTTTAGAAATTTTGATTTTAATGATTATAAATTAGCAATAAAATATTTAGACAATAAAAATATTTCATTAATCAAATTAGGTGAAACATTTGTTGAAGAAAATATTAATTCAACTAATCCAAAAATTTTTACTTCATTAGATTTTGAGTCAAATCAAGAAATTGATTATTTATTAAATACACACGCAAAATATAATGTGATTGGTAATTCTGGTGTTTCTGGTATTTCATCCATCCATAGAAAAAAAATAATATATATTAATTTAATTCCATTAAATTTAAATAATTTAAGTTATTGTTCTCCAGGATCTTTAATATTGCCAAAAAAAATCTTCAATAAACAAAAAGGAAGGTTTTTAACTTTTAAAGAAAATACAGAAATTGAACTTAGTATACATCAAGAAATAGATCCCTACAAAAAATATGATTTATCAGTTGTAAATAACTCACCAAAAGAAATATTAGACACAATAATTGAAATGGAAGAAAAACTATTAGACAACAGTAGTGATGATTCTATAAGGTTAAACGATTTATTTTGGAAAAATATAACTGACAATAATCAGAAAAAAATAAGCTATCTAAAAAATGATCTTAAGTTATTTATTTCAACCAGTTTTTTAAAAAACAATCAAAATTTATTTTAATTTGAATAAAAACCTTAATTGCCCAAATATAATAAATAATATGAAAGATCTAAATGCACCAATACTTATTACCGCTTATAATAGGTTTAAAAGTTTTAAAAGATTAGTTAATTCCTTAAAATCTTATAAGTGCAAGATTTATATTTCAATAGATGGCCCTAAAAATAATTTTGATAGAATTCAACAGAAAAAAATTATTGATTTAATAGAAAAAGTAAAAAAAAATTTTAATTTAAGATATAGAATTTTAGGCAAAAATCTTGGTTGTCAAAAAGCAATCTTTTCAAGTTTAGATTGGTTTTTTTCCAAAGAAGAAAAAGGAATTATTTTAGAGGATGATTCCTTACCTTCTAAAAACTTTTTTAGTTTTTGTAATAAACTTTTGATTAAGTTTGCTAAGGATAAAGAGGTATTTTCTGTATCGGGCTATACACCTTTTAATAAAACAGAAATTAATTCAGATTATTTTTTTTCAAAAATTTTTATGTGTTGGGGTTGGGCTACTTGGAGAAGTAGCTGGTTAACAGCAAGAAAATTTACTTCAAAAAAAAAATGGCCTAAACTTTTAAAAACTAAACAATGGAAATTATTTTTAAATGATGATTTAAAAAGAAGATATTATAACAAAGTTTATAATTTAATTTTATCAGATAGAATAGACAGCTGG
>CEST01009907.1_pt1 | contig 16241 bp, 17 predicted proteins | sample 326921 | NCBI WGS metagenome assembly CEST01 (sample SAMEA2621509, study PRJEB7988) | marine metagenome | biome: marine biome (ENVO:00000447); feature: surface water layer (ENVO:00002042); material: "saline water (ENVO:00002010), including plankton (ENVO:xxxxxxxx)" | depth 5 m
ATCTTCAATGGCCCGATTGCTACAAAAAGACCATAAGTAAATATTGTATCAAAGGAAAACTATGCGTGATGATAATATTCTTTAAATATTTTTTCTACTTATTAGTGTTTTCTGGCGTTATGTTTGTTTCTTTTGCCTACTTAGGCCCAATATTTGGCGTGGATTTTTCTGCTCACATGCAATCTATTGAGATGGTGATTGATCTGGGTATAGAATAGTATGCGAACGGCTACAACTTTAGCTCTAATACTTTTGACTACGCCTCTTTCGGCTCAGTCTAATGCTCCTATTTCAGCGATTGATTGGCTATCGCAACCAGGCTTAGTTCCTTTAAGTGAAAGTAGCTCAATTATCGGCGATCCAACTAATGGGGCTGTTTTAGATGAGATCACGACTATTGAGTTGGAAGGATCAATTACTAAGTCTTACGGGTTGATACCCACCAAAATATCAAAAATTCCAATAAATTTTTGGACAGATGTCGACCCCTCCACCTTGATCCAAATCATTGGATCGCTGTCTGGTCCAGGCCTTCCAGCTGCAAACGATTTACTACTCCGTGCTTTACTGGCAGAAACTTTAGGTGATGAGGTGGTGCTGGGAGTACGTGTCAGGGCACTTATAGATCTCGGTGCAGTCCACGCCGCTTACAGTCTTTTAGGCCAGTCACAAATCGATAATTTAGAAAGTTTTGCCCTCTTTTCTGAAGTAGCATTATTAAGCGATAATATCGAACAGATGTGCCGCCAGTTAAATTTAGCCCGGCATTTATCCAACAATGAGGCTCTCCAAGTCTATTGTCTTGCGCGGGAAGGATCTTGGGACACTGCTGTTTTAAATTTCTTCGCTCTACGCACCATAGGGGCATTCTCGCCCACCATGTCGGAGTTGCTAGCAGCTGATCTTGATCCCGAACTAGCAGATACTCTAGAGCTAAATCAAGTCGACGCATTTAGTGTAAGCGCCCTTGAGTTTAAACTGCGTGGTAGTGTAGGCCAACCGCTTGCAACGCAATTCTTACCACTCAAATTTGCGCTATCCGATTTAAGCAGTAAAGCAGACTGGAAGCAACAAATCGAAGCCGCAGAACGTTTAGCCGCAGTAGGAAGCCTGCCCGCGGCGAAACTCCTAGAAAAATACCAGTCCAATAGGCGTGTGGCCTCTGGTGACGTTTGGGACAGAGCATTAGCCGTACAAAAATTGGACAGTGTCCTCGCGGATCCAATAATTGATCCTAAAACAGAATTGCAAGCTTTTTGGACATTAATGCATGACAGAAAACTCACCTCGCCTTTAGCACAAGCATGGGCCAATAAGCTTAGAAATTTTGGTGTAGCATCCGAAGGTGACAGTATATTATTCCAAATGCAGATACTTGCAAACGCCAATTCCCTTGATTTTGATACTACAATGGATAGGCTTCATTCATTAAGACCTCAGGTTTTAGCTGCAAATTACGGCACACTCATGACACAATTCAAACAAGAGATTGCCGAAACCATCCCCTTTAGGTCTAGTAATATATTAAGGGCGATGAAAAAAGTATCGGATGCCCTTGATGGAAATAATATTGCCTTTTTAGAGGCTATCTTTTTATATCGCTCCATGGGTCTTACTACCCTGGCCCAACAATTGGCGGTGGAGTTTATGATTTTGGCACCTGATAGATGAGTCTACAATGGATTTCAAATTTTCTAGAGGCCCAGACGGCTGAATTTGGTGCGACCCGCAATACCCAAGAAGCCTATGGCCGTGATCTCAAGGACTTCCTGAGTTTTCTTGAATGTAACGGCGCGGGCTTTGCCTCAGCCGACCGTTCTATGGTTGAGAATTATCTAATCCAGTGCGATGCAATAGGTCTGGCCACCTCGACCAAAGCGCGCCGATTATCTTCGATCAAACAGCTCTACCGTTTTGCCTTTGAGGAAAATCTACGCAAGGACAACCCGGCCATTCAATTACGTGGGCCTGGGAAAAAAAAACAACTGCCAAAGTCAATGACAGTCCAAGATGTTGAGAAGTTACTTCAAACGTCCCGGACAATGCCAAAACAACAAGCAGCTAAAATACGCCTAACTTGCCTGATGGAGCTATTATATGCCACAGGCATGCGGGTGACAGAACTGGTAGGCCTACCAGCAGCAGCAGCCCGAGGTAATCCACAAATGATTTTGGTATGCGGTAAGGGTGGCAAAGAGCGGATGGTCCCCCTCTCGCCAGGAGCTCGCAGTGCAATAATACTGTGGCTCTCATTTCGGGATCAAGATGAGACTAGTTCCAAGTCATTATTTTTGTTTCCTTCACGTGGTAAGGACGGTCATTTAACGCGCGTATGGTTTCATCAACAAATAAAAAAACTAGCAGCTGTAGCCGGTGTCGATCCTAGCAAAGTAAGTCCACACAGCCTACGCCATGCCTTTGCTACACATTTATTGGCTGGCGGAGCAGATTTACGATCTATTCAAACACTTTTAGGCCATGCAGACATTGCGACTACAGAGATTTATACTCATATCCAAGATAAACGGTTGCGTGAGCTGGTGCTTAAGCACCATCCTTTAGCACATCCCCTGAAAACAGGCGCATAATGGAATACTTTGAATTTGACAGCGGATTTTGGATTACAATTGGTGCGATCTTCATCCTTTTAATATTATCGGGATTTTTCTCGGGCTCCGAAACAGCGTTGACCGCAGCCTCGCGCAGCAAATTGCAAGCAAAGGCCAACAAAGGCTCAGCCGGTGCAGAGCGGGCTCTAAAAGTAACCAACGACAACGAACGTTTGATTGGCTCAGTATTGTTAGGGAATAACTTGGTCAATATACTCGCCACGGCCCTAATCACGGCGCTGTTCACGCAGCTAATGGGAGAAAATGGTATTGTGTTGGCAACTCTTGTTATGACGTTTTTAGTTCTAGTATTTGCTGAAGTACTCCCAAAAACATATGCAATCACTAATGCCGAAACTGCAGCAATTCGTGTGTCTGGACCTATCTCAATTTTTGTCTTTATATTTGCACCTGTTGTAAGTTTTGTACGGTTTTTAGTACGCGGTGTTCTTTGGGTTTTTGGCGTAGCCACAGATCCTGATACAAACATTTTGGCTGTACGTGAAGAAATTGCAGGCGCACTAACTCTTGGACATCAAGAAGGCGTAGTCGAGAAAGAAGACCGTGATCGTATTCTTGGCGCATTGGATTTGTCAGACCGTACCGTTGAAGAGATCATGTTACATAGATCTGGTATTGAGATGATAGATGTAGCCCTCCCTGCTGACGAAATCCTGTCTCAATGTTTGGAAAGTGCCCATACTCGCCTGCCACTATATCGAGGAAATCCTGAGAACATCGTAGGTGTGATCCACGCCAAAGACTTAGCACGCGCTATGGTCAAGTTAACACGCGATAGCAAACAGCGCGGTAAAGCCGTAGCACAATTCAAAGTACTTGATGTGGCTATGGAACCCTACTTTGTGCCTGAAACTACGCCACTGGACGATCAAATGCGTCAGTTTTTAAAAAGACACACGCATTTTGCGCTGGTAGTTGACGAATATGGTGCACTGCAAGGTTTAATTACTTTAGAGGATATTCTGGAAGAAATCGTAGGAGAAATTACTGATGAATTCGATAGCAGCGATAGTTTGGTGACTGCAGCACAAGATGGACATGTGCTCGTAGACGGCGCAATGACAATCCGCGACCTAAACAGAGCACAGGAATGGGACATGCCAGATGAAGAAGCCAATACTCTGGCGGGCTTGGTTATTCATGAGGCCCAGATGATCCCCGCCGAAGGACAAGTATTCGTCTTTCATGGCTTTCGCTTTGAGGTAGTGGGCCGCAAAGAAAACCGCGTAACAAAGCTTAAAATTCATAAACTATGAATTTTGTAAAATAAAATTTAAATGTATTCTAATCATATAAAATTGTCGAAAGAAGAGACTTAGGGTGCCTTTTTAAAATTAATCAAAATTTTTGTAACGCCAAAAGATGATTATAACTTTTTAAGTTCAAACCATATTATGTTCTTCATAGCTATTAACAATACCACTATACTTTGGACTACAGCGATTGTTTTATATTCCAAGACATGACTATAAATCAAAAATTAGATCATTTAACTGAAACTTTAAACAATTAATGATATTATCGTAATGCCACTCAAGCTCAAAAAGAAAGGCTTTTTTGTGTCCCTTATAAAAACTATAGTCCTTACATTATTTCTATCTTTAGTTTCACAAAACTATGCATCGGCACAAACAGTGGATAACCCCACTCCTACTGCTGAAGATTATTCCACCGGTAAAGTTGTTTCAGACGAGTCCAATTTTGGGGATTATTATAACAAAGGCCAATTTGGGGATTGGACACTGCGCTGCGAGAAAACCAAGGATTTAAAAGACCCCTGCCATTTGTTTCAATTAATGCTCAACGTAGATGGCACACCAGTCGCAGAGTTCATTTTGAATATTATTGAACCGAATGGGGTAATTATAGCCGGTGCAACTGTCATTACACCTTTGGAAACCCTTCTAACAGCTGAACTCACTATTCGTATTGGTGAGAATAAGGCCAAAATCTACCCGTTTTCCTATTGTATAAAAATGGGTTGTGTAGCTCGCATTGGGTTAACTGAAGATGATTTAACAAGATACAGGGCAGGAATTCAAGCCACTGTAACCATGGTCCCATCGCGCGCACCTAATCAACCAGAGAACCTTAAATTGTCGTTGAAAGGATTTACTTCAGGCTACAAGGTATTGATAGAGAATTAAAAACCTTAAACCCCCTTTAAAGCTAAAACAGCGTTCATACCACCAAAAGCAAAAGCATTCGATACCACACCCTTAACCTTTGCGTTACGAGCGATGTTGGGAACTACATCCAAAGCGCAGTCTGGGTCAGCTATTTCATGGCCTATTGTTGGGGCGATAACCCCATCGCGCAACGCCATGACGCAAGCCAACAGCTCAACAGCACCCGTGCCTCCAATCAAATGTCCATGCATAGACTTGGTGGATGAGATCATAAGCTTATCACTATGGGCACCAAAAACATCGACAACAGCCGCACATTCTGTTTTGTCGTTCGCAGAAGTACCAGTGCCATGAGCGTTGATATATCCGACATCGGTCACGTCCATTTTAGCATCTAGCAACGCCCCACGCATCGCCCGCGCTGCGCCATGTTTGCTGGGCATCACAATATGTGATGCATCCGAAGTCATAGAGAATCCAACAATTTCCGCCAAAATATCTGCGCCGCGGACTTTTGCATCCACATAGGTTTCCAGAACAAACACCCCAGCACCCTCTCCTTGCACCATGCCAGAACGATTAGCCGAAAACGGTCTACAGGCTGATTTCGACATCACCCTTAGACCCTCCCAAGCCTTAATTCCACCAAAGGTGAGCATCGATTCCGAACCGCCTGCAATCATTGCTCTGGTCATGCCGCTACGCACCATCTGAAAAGCAAGCCCAATCGCGTGGTTGGAGCTGGCACAGGCAGTTGAAACAGTTAGAGATGGTCCCTGAAGGTTAAACTCCATCGACACATGGCTAGTTGCAGCACTATTCATTAGTTTAGGCACGACCAAGGGATGCACTCTATTCTTTCCATCTTCATACACAGACCTAAAATTGTCATCCCAAGTATTAATGCCACCCGCTGCCGTACCTAACACTACCCCAGCGGTCTCTGCCAATTCCCCGGAAAAAATCAAACCAGACTGCTCCATAGCTTCACGTGCGGCAACAAGTGTGAATTGAGTGAAGCGATCATATAGTGCTATTTTCTGGCTATCAAAATGCCTGGCCCCGTCGAACCCTCGAACCTGCCCACCAATTTTAACAGACAGACGATCCACATCTCTAAACTCAAGCGGGCTAATCCCTGAACAACCTTCACGCATGGCCTCCAGAGTTTGCTGCACATTCCCACCCAAAGCATTGACAGTACCCGCACCTGTGATCACCACACGATTCATGATTTAAATTTGCTCCGCAACCAATTTTTCAACTGCCACTACAATTGACCCAACAGAAGAAATATCAAAATCACTCTTCTCCGGTGCGTTAGCATTGAACGGCACTTCGATATCAAACTCTTCTTCAATGGCAAAAATACTTTCCACCACCCCAAGGCTGTCTATACCAAGATCATCCAACGTCGCTTCCAGCTTCACGTCTGTCACATCAAGTAAGCCCTGTTCCGCAATAATTACAATAATTTTGTCTTTAATACTCATAACTAACCCTCGTTTAGGGAATTTAGGGGCTTTATTCAGATTTTAAAATAGTCTTTTTAAGCTGTGCAATATCTTTTAATATGCGCGGTAGACGGCGTAAGCTTTTGTAAATATTCACTTGTGTTTCCATTTTCATCGCTGGATAACCTAACATGACGCGGCCGGAAGGGATATTACTCAACACTTTAGTTGCACCACCAGTGATCACATTGTCCCCGATAACTAAATTATCACTAATACCAGTTTGCCCCCCAAGAACCACATTGTCGCCGAGGACAGAGGATCCCGCAATCCCCACTTGGGCACAAATAAGACAATTTAAACCTATTTTTACATTGTGACCAACCTGTGCTAAATTATCAAACTTACAACCATCCCCAACCACTGTATCACGAATTGTACCGCGATCGATGCAACTATTGGCCCCAAGCTCCACATCGTTGCCAATGCGCACAGAACCTAGAGAATGAATTCGGGAATAAGATTGCGGCTGAGCATCCTGACTGTCTCCCAAAGTTTCTCGTACATTCTCAATCGCAGAACGTTCTGAGGTCACAAAAGAAAATCCGTCAGCTCCAATGACTGCGCCCGGATGCGCTATAAAATGTTCCCCGATCTGCACATCACGGCCTACACGCACACCATCCATTAATGTCGCATAAGCACCTATCTTGCAACCGTTAGCTAAGGAAACGTGAGTACCGAGCCAAGCATTTTTACCTAAAACTACACCCGCACCGATGTAACAAAACGCCCCTATCTGCGCACCTTTGGCTATCTGTGCTGTAGGGTCTACCACTGCCTGAGAATGCACAGCTTTCTCTCCAACTCGCCAGCGCGAGTCTAACCTCGAGGACAGCTCAGCCATGGCAAAACGTGGACGCTCAACTAAAATCGCAGCTTTTAGATTGAGGTCTTGCCAATCGGTTTCCGCGTCCAGCAAAGCAATTTCAGCCCGCCCTAAGCGTAGCTTGTCAACATAGTCAGCAGAGGTTGCAATAGCCAATATCCCACCCCTGGCGTCCTGCGGCTCAGATGCGCCTGTGATTTTCAAGTTGACGTCGCCAACGGCTTGACCATTCAATGCATTGGCCAAATCTTGCAAGTTAAAAACAGTCATTAATGGGCACCTCATCATTAGGATACTTGTTACCCTGTGAAATCGCTCAAAACCACCCCTTCTAGTTGCAACGCCTCCCAAATTTTTGCATCACGCCCATATATATCACGCCGAAACTCAAGCCCACCACCAGGAAGGGTGACAGCAGTCCGGTAAATGATATGGACAGGGATGTGAGTATCAAGATCAATTTGTACTTCTTCGCCAAAATCCAAAGCGTCCTGAAATTGAGTTTTAGGATCAGAGCTTTGCACCGCCAAAAGCGCATTGGCGAACTCGAATGGGTTTTCTAATCTTATACAGCCATGGCTAAAGGCGCGCACTTCACGGCCAAACAGGATCTTTGCCGGCGTATCGTGCAAATAAATATTGTTACGATTTGGAAACATGAACTTCACCAGGCCTAACGCGTTACCAACACTGGGCGGCTGACGCATACCAAAGGGAAAGGTTTCCTCATCGAAATCATTAAAATCCAGTCCAGCCCGTTCGACAACATTGCCTAAGTCATCGCGTAGCTCCAAAAAATCAACAGCATTTGGATCCATTTGCAACATGGGTAGATATTCGTTTGTAATAATAGATCGTGGCACATACCAGCTCGGATTCACAATCATATGCTCCATAGTATCGGAAAACTCCGGACTTCTGCGGTCGTCATCATGTGCACCAATCACCGAATTGGTCTGGAATGTTACCTTACCAAAATCCATAATCTTAGCTGTAAAATCTGTTAGGTTAACCAAGACATGGCGATCTCCAAGGTCCTGATTGAGCCACCGCTCACGCTCCATAGCAACCATAATCTGCGCCAAACGTTCGGTAGCTGGCACGTTAATTTGTTCCATCGTTAAGTTGCCAGCCACGCCGGTCACTAACAAACCACTAGCCGCTTGAAATCTCCGCACTGCGTTTTTTAGCTCACCATTATAGGTAGCCGAAAACGTCCTCTGCATATGGCCCAGATTTATTAAGCGATTACGCAGACCAACAACTGCAGCGCCAGAGGCGCCGGGGCCAAGTGTTGAGGCAGCCACCTCACTGCCCCATTCGTCCATTGCCACCAAATGCTCAAAACGCATCTTTTCCTTCATCAGCCGGGCATATTCTACACTTTGCGGCGGCAAAGATTTAAAAAAAACTGCCGCATTAGTAGATTCAAGCGCGACAAGTATTTTTGTAGGATCTCGGTAAACCACCTTGCGAACAATCTCTTCATCCACCTCAGAGGGTATCAAAATACCAGATTGCACTCTACGAGCATAGTCCAGAAACTTTACTGTAAGATCCACATCCAGTTGCCCCATGGCTCCAAAAGAAGTTGAAGCAAGAATTTTTGATATCAAGGTCTCCGAATTAAATTTTGTTGTTGGAAGACCATGCAGCCGAGCCTCCGAGAAGGATTTAATCAAGGCACGTAGCCTAAACCTCTCAGGAGGCGTGTCGCCGGTCCAAAATGATTGATAATTGCGAGTCTTATAAAATTCGTGCACCGCCCTGTCCAACGCAGCGGCTTGAGCCACAGATTGTTTAAATCCAAAAGTTTGTGCTACCGCAGGCTGCAACCCAGAACAACTCAGATAGATTAAAACCATAAAGCCGAAAGTTTTCAAACGATGCAAAGACATTTATTCAGCAACTCCAAATCCAAAGATAAGTATGAAATGGTCATTAACGTACCAAAAGTCTAATTACTTTTACGCAAGAGACCTCCTGTTTTGAAAATTGTATCGCTTAAGTCGCACTCATAGTATTAAAAGTTACGCAAGAAGAACCCATCTAAAACACCTGCACACAGTATTCTAGAGCTATGGGGCTTTGCGAAGAGGTTAGATTATGGTATCGAAATTTTAATATACGAATACTACTTTTAACTAAACATAGAAGCGCGCACTTAGGAAGTTAGATGAGCAACCTGAATTATGGAATATCGCGAAGGGGGCTACTAGGTATATTTGCGGCCACGGCCCTAGTTGCTGCACCAAGCTATTCAAATTCTGCTGGTTTCATGCGAGGGGCCGGAGACATCCGTCGGGTCAAAATGTATTCCACTCGGACTGGTGAGACCTTAGACATGATCTATTGGATTGAAGGAGAGTACATCAAAGACGCCCTCGCTGAGGTCAATTGGTTCATGCGCGATTGGCGACAAAATAAGTTGAGTGTGATTGATACACGCACAGTGGATATTATTTCTGCCTCACAAAAACTACTAGACACATCCTCCCCTTTCCTTCTGCTCTCTGGCTACAGGACCCCAGAAACTAATGCTCTACTAAGATCAAGCTCGCGTAATGTTGCTAAAAAATCGCTGCACATGACCGGCCAAGCTGCAGATCTTCGCATGCAGGGAAAATCTGTAAGACAAATTGCAAGTGCTGCCTGGTCCTGTGCCGCTGGTGGCGTTGGGCGATACTCACGGTCAAATTTTGTGCATATGGATTGTGGCCAAGAACGTCTGTGGGGCAAGTAGTCCCCTCTAGCAGCGGATCCCTGCCAACAAGTCAGATCTGTTTTAAATCAATATCTGCAGCGTCAATTTGAATTGTATAGTTGAAACTCAAGGTAACCAAACAATGTCTGTCAAAAATGGGTTGTAAGGTATAACGGGCTTGATGTATGAGTTTCTAAGCAGACACGAAGTCGCTCTGCTACTCAATTTGCAGAAGTACAGCCGTGTGCCGCTTTTAATTGATACAAAATGGTCCCGTAGCTCAGCTGGATAGAGTACTCGCCTCCGAAGCGAGGGGTCACAGGTTCAAATCCTGTCGGGACCACCATTTTGCAAAGTTTAGCGGTCAGTTTTATGTTACCAACCTCTGCATGAATAGAAATAAAATAATAATATTTCTCGTATAGTCGCGCATTATGTGAAAAAAAACTACTAGAGTACCCAAAGTCGAAGGGAATCCACCAAACTAACTTAAGATCAACTCAAACATATGAGTAAGCATGTTTTAAAGCTTACAAAAGTATATTGAGGAATAAGCAGTGTATGCGGCCAAAAAATTTTCTGTTTTATTTTACATCCAAACGCCTGAAATGTGACTATGCGACACTGCCCCTATCTGCGCACTACCTTAGCGGCAAAAAAATGGAACATCAAAACATATGGTACAAACGAACAAGCACGACCCAATAGATGCAGTAATTACTTGGGTGGATGGCAGCGATGAGAGCCACAGTGTAAAACGACTACATTATATGACACAACATCAAAGCGTTTTACATGAAAATGCGATCAACCCTCACCGTTGGGTGTGCAGCGATGAGATCTTGTATTGCCTAAGATCAATTGAAAATAATGCCCCTTGGATTAGGATGATCTGGATTGTTGTGGATGACGTCACCCCTGACTTGTCTAGCCTAAGCCCCAAGCTGCGTAGTAAAATAAGTTTCACCTATCACCATGAAATTTTCCAAAGTTTTGAGTACGTTCTACCCACTTTTAATTCCTTAGCCATCGAAACCCTACTCTGGAGGATAGAGGGGCTTGCAGAGCGCTTCATATATTTTAATGATGATGTCTTTTTGACAGCCCCCTTAACACCAACCGATATGTTTGATGACAAAAAGCCGGTGTTACGCGGCCAATGGGTAGATTACAGCGATTTACAAAATGATATTACCATGCAAAATGATCCAGCCAAATTCAATCATTACATGCAGATTAATGCGGCCCAGATCATTGGGTTTAGCGCCCACCACCTATTTGCCGCAGCGCATGTGGCGCATCCCTTTTTGCGCTCAGAAATGGCAGGCCTGTTTGCTAAGCATCCCAAGCATTTCAGTGCCAATATTGCACATCGGTTTAGAGAGTTAAGCCAGTTTTTGCCTCAGGGCTTACACAATCACGCCTGTATAGTGGGCGGGCGAGCAATATTTAAAAACCAGAGCGACCACGTACATATTTACAGCGGTCAGGGCAATGAAAATCATGGAGCCGAAGTCTCAACCATGTTGAAAGCCATAACAGATACCAATAATATCAAAATGCTGTGCATAAATGATCTGCCGCAGCTAGAAGTTTTAGTGCCAGACATTCGTCGCCAGTTGACACAGGCCATTAGTGGCTTAAAACACATCTAGTCCTCGCGAAAGCCTGTTTAATAGGATACCTCAAGAAGCAAGTAAAACCACCGATAAAGGTGCTATAGATATTTTAGGAATGCGGTAATGGCGAACCCAAAACTGTAAGATGTCGAGCGTGTCTTCGTTCAAATGCAGTGCAATGATTACCTCCCCTGTTTCCAAGGCTGCCATCCCAGACGCATCAAGTTGATCCGGCGACGTATCTACAATTGAGCCAATATTGGGTAACTGCATATTAGCTCGCTGGCACAGATTAATCATATTAAACGGTGCCAATGTTTGCTCAGCCATCACAAATTCATCCGATGGACGCTATTCACCGCACCCAGATCACGCACCAAAAAATTACCCACCAAATCAGATTGGGGCTTTTTCGAAGGTTGAGTGACTAAAGTATCTAAACTGGTACGTATCACCGCCGTTGGCACTTCAATAATTTGCGCCTTAATGTCCGGGTGGCGTTCAAGCTCAAACTCAGGCATCGAAATGGCTGGACCAATGATTGGATTTTCTGACACCGGTGTAGCGACCACATACGTTGCCAATCCACGGATATCAGGGATTTCTTTAAAATAGATAGTACAAAAATACTATTGACACCCAAAACTGCGCGCCAAATCAGTCCTTTAAAGAATAGTAGCCGTACCTATAGCCTTTCAGACGTCAAAATTTTCCAGTTACCCTTGACGATAACATCGTTCCCTGAACATCTATACAGCGACCAACCACCGAATTGCGAGCCCATTTTCTCGCTCAAAGCGCACAGATGAAAAAACGTAAAGGACCTCCAATGTTACTGCTGATCGATAATTATGACAGCTTCACCTATAATCTCGTGCATTACCTTGGTGAACTCGGCGCTGATGTGTTGGTTAAACGGAATGACGCTTTGGACGTCCAAGAGGCCGTTAGTATGGCACCCTCTGCGATTGTACTATCCCCTGGCCCATGCGATCCCTCACAGGCCGGTATTTGTTTGGCTCTCACCAAAGCAGCAGCCGAAACCCGCACACCATTGCTGGGCGTGTGTCTGGGGCATCAAACCATAGGTCAAGCCTTTGGCGGCAAAGTTGTGCGCTGCCAAGAGATTGTACACGGAAAGGTGGGCAGTATGCATCACACCAACACTGGGCTATTTGCCGATTTGCCGAGCCCATTTGAGGCCACCCGCTATCATTCTTTAGTTGTAGAACGCGATTCTTTGCCCGATTGCCTTGAGGTAACAGCAACTTTGGGAGATGGTACAGTGATGGGTTTACAGCATAAAACCCTACCGATTCACGGTGTACAGTTCCATCCGGAAAGTATTGCCTCAGAACACGGGTATCATCTGATCAAAAACTTTCTTGACATAGCAAAGGAAGCCGCATGATTTCTGCTCTACAACCGCTCATTGGTACCGCCGCGGATCGTCCATTGACACGCACAGAGGCTGAAACTGCCTTTGGAGTTTTGTTCAACGGTGAAGCAACTGCTAGTCAAATGGGCGGCTTTTTGATGGCCCTGCGTACACGCGGTGAAACCGTGGATGAATATGCCGCTGCAGCTTCAGTGATGCGCTCCAAATGTCATGCTGTCCACGCGCCCAAAGGCGCCATGGATATTGTTGGCACCGGGGGGGATGGTAAGGGTACACTGAACATCTCCACAGCAACAGCCTTTGTTGTGGCTGGTGCAGGCGTGCCTGTAGCAAAACATGGCAACCGCAATCTGAGCTCAAAATCTGGCGCAGCAGATGCCTTGGGACAAATTGGTATCAATGTCATGGTCGGTGTCGATGTGGTGGAGCGCGCCTTATCCGAGATAGGCATTGCCTTCATGATGGCCCCAATTCACCACCCCGCCATCGCCCATGTCATGCCCACACGCGCAGAGTTGGGAACTCGTACAATTTTCAACATATTAGGTCCACTAACTAATCCAGCAGGTGTGAAGCGACAATTAACTGGCGCTTTTGCACCCGAATTAATACGACCCATGGCTGAAACGCTTTTGGCGCTAGGGTCTGAGGCCGCTTGGTTGGTGCATGGATCAGATGGCACCGACGAACTAACTATTACCGGCACCAGCGCCGTGGCAGTTTTAAAAAATGCGACTGTGACTGATCTAGAAATACATCCCGAAGATGCCGGCCTTCCAGTACATCCATTTGAAGACATTATCGGTGGAAGCCCAGAGGACAATGGCAAAGCGTTTATGGCACTTTTAGCAGGACAACCATCTGCTTATCGTGACGCCGTATTACTCAATGCCGCTGCAGCTTTGTTGATTGTAGGCAAAGTAGACAATCTGCGCGACGGTGTCGCACTAGCCTGCATATCTATCGACAGCGGAGCTGCCAAAGACAAAGCAACTTCACTGGCTGCCCTCACAAGCATTGCATGACGATTGGACATTTCTATGACTGAGACCATTCTCGATAAGATCAAAGCCTATAAACTTGACGAGATTGCTGAACGTAAAAAAAGCTGCCGGCTCGTGGATGTAGAGGCTTCTGCACGCGCCGCCGCTCCCTTACGTGGTTTTTCTCACAGCCTAGCTGCTGCTGCCAAAACTGGTTACGCGCTAATTGCAGAAATAAAAAAAGCCTCCCCCTCCAAGGGGCTAATTCGAAGTGATTTTCAACCATCAGAACTAGGCAAAGCATATGAGGATGGTGGAGCGACCTGCCTTTCAATCCTAACAGATGCACCCTCGTTCCAAGGCCATGACAGCTATCTGGTTGCTGCTCGGGCAGCCACCACATTACCCGTGCTACGCAAGGATTTTATGTATGACACCTATCAAGTGGCAGAAGCGCGCGCGATGGGCGCTGATTGCATCTTGATCATCATGGCCTCTGTCTCAGACGGTCAAGCCGCAGAGCTGGAAGCCGCAGCCTTTGATTGGGGTATGGATGTTCTAATTGAAGTACACAATTCTGAAGAGCTGGATCGTGGTCTGAAACTCAAGTCGCCACTACTCGGAATCAATAATCGTAATCTCAACACCTTTGAAGTGACCCTCGAAACTACACGTAAATTAGCACTTCAGGTCCCTAAAGATAAAACTATTGTAGCAGAAAGTGGGATCTACACTTCCGCTGATCTCTCAGATTTGGCGCGCTACGGTGCACGTACATTTTTAATTGGCGAAAGCCTGATGCGCCAAAACGATGTGGCCAACGCAACCCGGGTACTTTTGGCAAACCCACATATTCCAGATAGGTTATAGATGTCGAAACTGACCCACTTAGACGAAGCCGGCCATGCGCATATGGTGGATGTATCGGACAAGGCTGAGACTGCGCGTATGGCACGTGCAACAGCCACCGTCCTATTAACGGAAGAAGCCATGGGGTTGCTCATGCAAGGCAACCTGAAAAAGGGAGATGCTATGGGCGTAGCGCGAGTGGCCGGCATTATGGGCGCAAAAAAAACCTCTGAGCTAATCCCACTTTGCCATCCTCTACCAATCACCAAAGTTACTGTAGATTTGCACCCAGATGTGGTAAAGAATGAGGTGATCATCACCGCGACAGTGAAGACAAGAGGTCAAACTGGGGTTGAGATGGAGGCACTAACAGCAGCCACCACTGCTGCCCTTACACTTTATGATATGCTCAAAGCCGTCGACAAGGGCATTATCATTTCAGACATCCAGCTTGATGAAAAGCAAGGTGGAAAATCTGGCACATGGAAGCGCACCACAGCATGATCTCAGTTATCGAGGCCCTAAATCATGTTTTAGCACTGGCTAAACCACTGACAGCTGAACCTATTGCACTTGAACACGCCGTTGACCGCATTCTGGCGGAAGCAGTAATTGCAGATCGCAATCAGCCACCCTTTGATGCCTCTGCCATGGATGGCTATGCAGTATCAGCCGCAGATTTAAGTGTGGGGCGCAAAAAATGGAATGTTATCGGCGAGGCCGCTGCCGGCCATAAATTTGATAGTCCAGTTGGGGTCGGCCAAGCCACTCGTATTTTCACGGGCGCACCAATGCCCCTTGGTACAGATCATGTATTGATACAGGAACATGTTACAGAGGAATGTGGTAGCATAACTATTACCGAAGGTCCCAATGACAAAGCTCATGTACGTCCCGCAGGTGGAGACTTCGCGATTGGATACGAGCTTACCGCGCCACGTAGGCTCACCCCTCAAGATATCGCCCTAATGGCCTCCATGAACCTGTCCCATCCAATGTTGTCATGTAAGCCACAGGTGGCCATTATCGCCACAGGCGACGAATTGGTGCAACCCGGTGAGACCCCGCGTGACGATCAAATAATAGCTTCAAACACATACGGCCTTGCCGCTATGTTGCAACGGGTTGGGGCTGAAACCCGAATATTGCCCATAGCCCGAGACCGGCTTGGATCATTGGCTGAGGCATTTGCACTTACAAAAGGCGCAGATCTGATCATCACCATCGGCGGTGCGTCGGATGGTGACCATGATTTGGTAGCACAAGCAGCCATTGAGTTCGGAATGTTGCAGTCATTTTACAAAGTTGCAATGCGCCCTGGGAAACCACTTATGGCAGGTCACATGGCTAACATCCCTATAATAGGACTACCCGGAAATCCGGTCTCAGCGATGGTATGCGGAGAAGTGTTTGTCGTACCTTTAGTTCAGAAGATGTTAGGATTACCCAGTGGTCCACGCAAACGTCTATCCGCGCCATTGGCACGAGATTTACCAGCGAATGGACCACGTGAACATTATATGAGGGGAAACATTGTAGGTGGCACCTTAGACGTTGAACAGCGGCAGGACAGCTCTCTACTCAC
>CEST01077067.1_pt1 | contig 16099 bp, 14 predicted proteins | sample 326921 | NCBI WGS metagenome assembly CEST01 (sample SAMEA2621509, study PRJEB7988) | marine metagenome | biome: marine biome (ENVO:00000447); feature: surface water layer (ENVO:00002042); material: "saline water (ENVO:00002010), including plankton (ENVO:xxxxxxxx)" | depth 5 m
TTGCAAATAAAATTCTTATTCAAAGGATGTTACTGCAAACTCCAGAGGCAATTTTCAATAAAGTTTTTTAATCTTTAGGAAACATGTACATTTGCAGAGATATAAAGAGGAAAGATTTGACTGCTTGCAACCTCTTCTGGGACATAACTATTTTCAGAAAAAATAATTCTAGTAATACAGTAGAATTTAAATGCTAAATCAGTGAATTGCAACTTTAGCAATCCTCTCTTTACCTACACGTCAAATCTACCTCGACAAACTAACATTATTAAAACCCCATTTATATGGCGTATTTATTTACCTCGGAAAGTGTTTCTGAAGGACACCCAGACAAAGTTGCAGATCAAATAAGTGACGCATTAATAGATAATTTTTTAGCCTTTGACCCGCAATCTAAAGTAGCTTGTGAAACCCTAGTAACTACTGGACAAGTTGTATTGGCTGGAGAGGTAAAAAGCAGCGTATACCTTGATGTACAGAAAATTGCCCGCGATGTTATTAATAAAATTGGATATACCAAAAGTGCATATCAGTTTGACGGAAATTCTTGTGGAGTACTCTCTGCAATTCATGAGCAATCTGCTGATATTAATCAAGGTGTAGACAAAGCAAATCTAGAAGAGCAGGGTGCTGGAGACCAAGGTATGATGTTTGGTTACGCTACTGATGAGACTGAAAACTACATGCCTCTCGCACTAGAGCTATCTCATAGATTACTTATTGAACTAGCAGAATTGCGAAGAGAAGAAAAAGATATTCCTTATCTAAGACCTGATGCAAAATCTCAGGTAACCATTGAATATTCTGATGATAATATTCCGCAAAGAATAGATGCCATTGTAATTTCTACACAACACGATGATTTTGACTCTTCTAATGAAGTCATGTTAACAAAAATTAAAAAAGATATTGTTACTATTTTAATTCCAAGAGTCATTGCTAAATTACCCGTACATGTACAAAGATTATTTACAGATAGTATTACCTATCACATCAATCCAACAGGGGTTTTTGTAATTGGTGGACCTCACGGTGATACGGGTTTAACGGGCAGAAAAATTATTGTAGACACCTATGGTGGCAAAGGAGCTCATGGTGGTGGTGCTTTTTCTGGAAAAGACCCAAGTAAGGTAGACAGATCTGGAGCATATGCCACAAGACATATTGCTAAAAACCTAGTAGCTGCAGGACTTTGTAAAGAAGTTTTAGTTCAAGTATCCTACGCCATCGGTGTTGCAGAGCCAACTAGTATTTATGTAGATACTTATGGTACATCTAATGTAAAATTAACGGACGGAGAGATTAGTAACGTAGTTGAAACTCTCTTTGATATGCGCCCTTATTTTATAGAACAACGCTTAAAGCTGCGCCAACCAATGTATAGTGAGACTGCAGCATATGGCCACATGGGTCGAGAAAATAAAGTAGTTACTAAAACCTTCAGTATACCAAATGCAGCCCCTAAAACTATGGAGGTAGAACTATTCACCTGGGAGAAGTTAGATTATGTAGAAGAGGTTAGAAAAGCATTTTCTTTGTAGGCCAAGGGTTTACTAGCATACTCAAAACCACCCTCAAGTAGCGGGTGGTTTTTTATATATTATTTAAAAATAGTCTAGACAAATATTAAAACTGTTGGCGTAATGTTAAAGTCGGCGGTCTAAAAAAAAGAACATGGTATCTTTATAATAAAAAAATGCGCACGCTATATTTATTAATTCTATGTATTGCTACTAACATGAATGCACAAACTATTTTTAATTTCACTAGTGACGCCTCTGTAAAGAATTGGTATGTTGTTGATGATGGTGTCATGGGTGGGCGCTCCAAAGGAAACATCAAACAAGACCAAGAAGGACATGGTGTGTTTGCTGGCAGTATTTCACTTGAAAATAATGGCGGCTTTTCTTCCCTTAGATACCGTATACCAGAACCCTTAGCTGTTGGAAGCTACAAAGAAGTAGTCTTAAAAATTAAAGGAGATGGCAAAGAGTATCAATTTAGGGTTACAGACCAAATTAAAAAAAGATATTCTTATATCACCACTTTTGCCACCAATGGGTCTTGGCAAGAGGTTATCATACCTCTTAATGCTCTCTACCCCTCTTTTAGGGGGCGTACGTTAGATTTACCAAACTTTAATGCAGATGTCTTAGAAGAAATTACATTTTTAATAGGTAATAAAAAGACGGAAGATTTTGAGTTACTTATAGATAGTATTATTTTAAGGTAATGATAAATTAGTACGTGGCCCATTTTCTAAAAACGCGCCCAAGGCAGCATCTTCTGTACTTTAGAGATTTTTAAAGCCAAATCCTTTTTAAAGATTCTATGCCCCTTAGAGTGCTCATGAAACGGCTTATGCAGCAATCCTTTTTGGATGCCTGCTATTTCTTTTTGCAGTGATCGTGTTTCTGTAGCAAGCCAAGTAGTGTTAAACGCATTCCAAATAATAGAAATCGCTGTTTCGTTTGGGTGCAACAAGTCTTGCGCGTAAAAACGATAGTCTCTCAACTCATCCATCATTATTTCATAAGAAGGGAAGTAATGAGTTAATTTTACAGGCCTTATAACTTCCTGTACGCCCGCAACTAAATGTGCTTTGCTTCTGCTATTCTCTATGAGGCCATCTTTTAGATGTCTTACTGGAGAAACGGTATGTATAATGACACATTTTGGATTGATCACTCTTATTTTTTCTTCAATTCCTAGAAGGACATCGCTTACATCGTCTGGAGATAATAGTTGTTTTAAAAATTCTTTTTGAGGCACTTTATGGCAATTTGCGACCACAGCACCTGTCTCTATGTGCCTATATACCCATGCTGTTCCAAAGGTGAAAACAAGATGCGTTGCATCTGATAGCCAGCCATTAAGAACCTTAAGTTGTGTGTTAAGTAGTGCTAATAATTCTTCTGCAGACGTGCCAGATAGTTTTGAATGCGCCTCAAAACAATACCACTGTTCGTTTTGAAAAAAAACATCTGAAGAGCCAAACCATGTTTGATCGATAGCTCTAGTAATCAATTTCTCTATGGCTACAGGATGAAACAATATACCAAAAGGATTGATGCATTGTTCAAACTTATAATAGTCAAGCTTTGCTCCAATGTTTTCAGCAAAACAACTTCCCAACAATAGCACCTTTGCACTATAGTTTATTTGCTTAGATGCTGTTGCGTGTTGTATTGGTGTGCTTAATTTCATATTACAGTAGGTACTCTTTTACTTGTTCCAAAGCTATTGCAACCCCTGAAGGATTCTTTCCACCTGCAGTTGCAAAGAAAGGTTGACCTCCACCTCCACCTTGGATGTGTTTACCTAGTTCACGAACAATTTGTCCAGCATTCAAGGCTTTGTCTTTGACCAATTGTTTGTCAATATAACAAGTCAATAAGGCTTTGCCGTCTATGGTGCTTCCAAAAAGAATAAATAAGTTATCAATTTCTCCCCCTAGCTCAAAGGCTAAGTCTTTCAATCCTGCTGCATCAAGGTCTAGCTCTTTTGAGAGAAAGTTTACACCATTTAACAGCACCACTTCATTTTTTAAATCGCCTTTAATATTCTTAGCTTTATCTTTTAGTAATTGAGCTACTTGTTTTTGTAACACATTGTTTTCTTCTTGAATACTTGTTACTGCCTTAACAGGGTCTTGAGCATTATTTAATGTTTTTTGAAGCCTTGTAAAGGCATTACTTCTATCCATAAAATATTGCTTTGCCGCATCTGCTGTAATAGCTTCAATACGGCGAATACCACTAGCAACAGCACCTTCACTAGTAATTATAAAGTGCCAAATACTGCTGGTGTTTGAAACATGTGTACCTCCGCACAATTCCATAGAGTTTCCAAATTTGATGGCGCGCACTGTATCACCATATTTCTCTCCAAAGAGTGCAATAGCACCTTGATCAATAGCTTGTTGGTATGGAATATTACGTTTTTCTTCTAGAGGTAATTCTTCTTTGATACGTGCATTGATAAAATCTTGCACCTCTACCAGCTCGTCTTCAGTCAATTTACTGAAATGTGAAAAATCAAAACGCAGACTTCCACTGTGTACCATAGATCCTTTTTGCTCCACGTGTGTTCCAAGGACTTTACGTAAGGCTTGATGTAGCAGGTGTGTTGCAGAATGATTGGAAGCAGAGCGACCACGTTGTTTGCTGTCTACAACCGCTTTAAAATCTTCTTCTATCTTTCTTGGTAGGTTTTTTGAAAAATGAACAATCAAGTTGTTTTCCTTCTTGGTATCTACAATATAAACAACCTCCCCATTATCTGCTTCTAGATATCCTTTATCACCAACTTGTCCTCCCCCTTCTGGGTAAAAAGGCGTACGGTTAAATACTAATTGGTACATTTCTCCTGCTTTCTTGGTTTCTACCTTACGGTATTTCACAACTTTAATAGTGGCCTCTAACATATCATACCCTACAAACTCCTCTACTGTATCTTGCAAAAGCTCAACCCAATCTCCCGTAGATATTTTAGTGGCAGAACGTGATCTGTCTTTTTGTTCTTTTAATGCAACTTCAAATCCTTTTTCATCAAGATCATACCCGCGCTCCCTTAGTATAAGGGCAGTTAAATCTATAGGAAATCCAAAAGTGTCATAAAGCTCAAAGGCTTTTACACCAGAAATTGTAGTGCTACCTGCGTTTTCAATAACGGTATCAAGCAAGACCAAGCCTTGGTCTAGCGTGCGCAAAAAAGAAGCTTCTTCTTCTTTAATTACATTGGTTATTAAGTTTTTTTCTTTTTTTAATTCTGGAAAAGCATCGCCCATTTGTTTGATGAGCGTGTCTACTAGTTTATAAATAAATGGTTCTTTGGTGTTTAAAAACGTAAAGCCATAGCGTATTGCCCGGCGTAAAATTCTCCGAATCACATATCCAGCTCCTGTATTGCTTGGTAATTGGCCATCTGCAATTGAAAATGCTACTGCTCTTAAATGATCACTAATAACACGTACTGCAATATCTACTTTTTCTTGTGTGCCGTACTTAACACATCGTGTTACCGCTTCTATTTCTCTAATAATTGGCTTAAAAACATCGGTATCATAATTGCTCTTTACATCTTGTAAAACCATACACAAACGCTCAAAGCCCATCCCTGTATCAATGTGTTGATTAGGCAACACCTCTAATGAAGCATCTGCCTTACGGTTGTATTGCATAAACACCAAATTCCATATTTCTACCACCTGAGGATGGTCCATATTTACTAAGGTTTTACCGTCAACAGCAGCTTTCTCTTGGGGTGTTCTAATATCTACATGGATTTCACTACAAGGCCCGCAGGGTCCTTGCGCTCCCATTTCCCAGAAATTATCGTCCTTGTTACCCTTTAGAATTCTGTCTTCAGAGATAAATTGTTTCCAAATATCATAGGCCTGTGTATCCATCCCTAAATTATCTTCATCATCACTTCCCTGGAAAACAGTAACGTATAAAATGTCTTTGTCTATCTTATAAACCTGGGTTAACAGTTCCCAAGCCCAAGCAATGGCCTCTTTTTTGAAATAGTCTCCAAAACTCCAGTTTCCTAGCATTTCAAATAAGGTATGGTGATAAGTATCATATCCTACCTCTTCTAGGTCATTGTGTTTACCACTCACACGCAAGCACTTTTGGGTATCGGTAAGACGGGTGTTTTTTGGAGTTGCATTTTCAAGGAAGTACTCTTTAAAAGGGGCCATCCCACTGTTCACAAACATTAGCGTAGGATCATTCTTTAACACCATTGGTGCAGAAGAAACAATACTGTGTTTTTTACTTTCAAAAAAATTTAAAAAAGTAGAGCGAATTTCTTGAGATTTCATACGTGTTTTTTATACTGAAATTTTAATTGAAAAGGCTAAGCCGAAAACAATTTCTATATTTGTATAACGTTACCAATAGTAACGTTACCTATTAACAAGCAAAAATAAGTTTTTTTAATTTATGACTAAGGTAAAATATTACTATGATAGTGAAACATTATCATACCGAAAAATTGAACATAAAAAAGGACGTAAAACCGGACTCTTTATTTTAAGTTTTTTAAGCGTTTTGTTAAGTGGCTTTTTATTAATGCTCCTGTTTTTAAACCTTCCTAACTTTGAAACTCCAAAAGAAAAAGAACTCAATAGAGAGTTAAGCAACTTAGAGTTTCAAGTAAATCTACTCAATAAAAAAATGTATGAGGCAGAAACGGTGTTAACAGAGATTGCAGAGCGTGACAATAACCTATACCGTATCTACTTTGAGGCAAACCCTATTCCAGACGAGCAAAGAAAAGCAGGTTTTGGAGGTATAAACAGATATAAAGATCTTGAAGGTTTTGATAACTCCAAACTCATTATTTCTTCAAACAAACGTATTGATATATTAACCAAACAAATTGTAGTACAATCAAAATCTCTGGATGAAATTGCAAGTTTGGCCACAGAAAAAGAAGCCCTTTTAAAAAGTATTCCAGCCATACAACCTGTAAAAAATGAGGATTTAACACGCATGGCATCCGGGTACGGCTATAGAACAGACCCATTTACCAAGGCTAGAAAGTTTCATTTCGGAATGGATTTTACAGCCCCTCGAGGAACCCCAGTGTATGCCAGTGGTGACGGTAGGGTTTCAAGGGCAGACAATAGAGCTTCTGGGTATGGAAAACACATACGCATCACTCATGGCTTTGGATATATGAGTCTGTATGCGCACCTTTACAAATACAATGTAAAAAGAGGACAAAAAGTAAAAAGAGGAGATTTAATAGGTTTTGTAGGTAGTACAGGTCGCTCTGAAGCGCCACACTTACACTATGAGGTTTTTAAAGAAAAAAAGCGAATCAACCCTATTAATTTTTATTATGGAAACCTGAGTCCAAAAGAATTTGCAGACATCCTTAAAAAAAGCCAGCAAGAAAACCAATCACTAGATTAAGACGTTATAAAACAATAAAATGCATATAGATCTTCCAGAAAAATTATATTATGGTATTGGCGAAGTTGCCGATGCTTTTAGTGTAAACACATCGCTCATTAGGTTTTGGGAAAAAGAGTTTGATGTTTTGCAACCAAAAAAAAATGCTAAGGGAAACAGGAAGTTCACCCCTAAAGACATTAAAAATCTAGAACTTATTTATCACCTAGTAAAGCAGCGAGGCTTCACACTAGAAGGAGCCAAAACACACTTAAAAGACAACAAAGGGAAAACTCTAGAAACCTTTGACGTCATTCGTAAATTAGAAACCGTTAAGGCTGAGTTACTAAAAATTAAAGACCAACTTTAAACACCTATCAGTGTGAAAAAATCTTTTTTTTGCAAAACATCTTACCAGCTTAACATTTCAAAAAAAAACCGCTCTTTTTCATCAATAGAAAAAGAGCGGCTCAATAAAATTATAAATTCTTATTATAGTTGTGGAAGTAATACAGTTTGTATCGCATGAATCACACCATTAGCGGCTTGCACGTTTGTTACTACAATTTGACTTGTACGACCGTTAGGGTCAGTAATAATAGCATTTGCTGCATCAATCACAATAGCATCACCCAAGGTAGCTTGAGACCCATCTACAAGATCTTCTGCACGCACATTAGCACCTGCAATTACATGTGTGTTTAAAGCTGCTGTTAACGTGGGGCCATCAATATCATCAATGCTAGTGACACCTAACTCAATATATAAATCTGCAAATGCCTGATTTGTAGGAGCAAATACAGTAAAAGGAGCTGGACTCGCTCCATTAGCAGTAGTTAAAACACTTAGATAATCTGGTTGGTCTGCTCTTGTTAAAGCGCCTACTAATTCAGAGAATGTTGCTGCGTCTGCTGCTGCAAAAGTCACAACACTTGGCAGTGTAATCACCGCATCTACAATGTGTATCACACCGTTATCTGCAGAAACATCAGCAGTAGTTACACTAGACATTCCGTTCAACATAACACCTTCTGTAATGTTAACGTACATACTTAATGGCGCGTCAGCTTCACCGTTAAAAGTGGCAGAAGTATTGATATAGCCTGTAGACAGGTCTGCTGCATTGTTTACTCCTCCTACTACATGATTTAATAACGTACTAGCTAGAGCATCTACAGGAACATCCTCTAGAGTTGCAAATCCATTTGCAGTTAGAAAATCTGCAAATGCGTCGTTGGTGGGAGCAAATACCGTGAAAGGTCCCTCAGACTCTAACACTGATGTTAAATTTGTGATTGCAAGAGCACTTCCTAGGGTACTAAAATCTGGATTTGCTGCTACTATATCAACGATAGTATTTGTTTCTGCTGGAAGTGTTTGGTTGTCATCATCATCACTACAAGATGTAAAAACAATTGCAAATAACACAACACTTAATTTAAATAAATTTTTCATAGTTTGATTTTTTAAACAAATCTATGGATAACTCTCAAAGTTATCCTCCAACAAAGTGTCCTTTGGCACTAATTTAACCATAAGAGTTAAATTAGTGCCAAAGGGTACAAGTGTTCTAGCGATATTTAGTAAGAGATATTTTGTGTCGCTCCTTAAAAGCATTACTTCACAACTATTTATGTAATGATTTTAGTGTTCTTGATTTTAAATACTATTATCTTTAAACCAACAAGCAAAACATATGCTAGCGTTAAAAATACATCAAAATCTTATAGAATGCGGCACAGACGAAGCGGGTCGTGGCTGTCTTGCCGGTCCAGTTACAGCTGCTGCAGTTATCTTACCCGATGATTTTACCCACTCATTTCTTACAGACTCTAAACAACTCAGCGAAAAAAAGAGAATGAAACTCAAGCCTATAATAGAGGCTCAAGCCATATGCTACGGGGTTTCTCATGTTATGATGGATGAGATTGATCAAATTAATATCTTAAACGCATCTATATTAGGGATGCACCGCGCTATAGACCAACTTTCAACGCGTCCAGAATTTATTGCCATTGACGGCAACCGCTTTAAACCATATCAAAAAGTTAGATACGAGTGTATTGTTAAAGGAGATGGCAAATACTTACATATTGCTGCCGCTTCTATTCTCGCAAAAACGGCCAGAGATTTATATATGGAAGTACTCCATGAACAATACCCTATGTACAATTGGAAACAAAACAAAGGATATCCTACCAAAGAACATAGAGCGGCCATACGTAAATACGGTCCTTCTCCCTACCACCGCAAAAGTTTTAAACTGCTTCCAGATCAATTACGTCTAGAGATTTAACCCTGTTGAAAACCCGTCAATAAACAAATAGAAGAACCTGCGTTTTCTAAGCAATCCTTTATACTTTTGTGTTTATGAAGTCTTTTACAACTGCCACCATATTATTTACTATATCCTTGCTTCTTGCTTCTTGTGACTCGTATGAATCATCAAATAGATCTGCTATTGATTTTATAGCCCCTAGCACAGAGCTTATCTATGTTATTGATGACATCTCACAAGTAGAAAAAGATCTAGAAGACAACGTGCTGCTTGAGGCAATGAACGCATCAACATTGCTGCGCACTCTAAAAAAACATGCTTTTATTAGTAAATTACCATTTACTTCTGAAATTTTAATAGCACTACCATCGCCCAAAGACACGATAAATAATGTGCTAGTCATTGCTAAAAAAAATAGAGTAAAACCTCAAGATAGCCTGCCTAAGTTAAGCAGCCCACAAAAGGGTATTTTCAAGAAAAACTATGGCAATCAAGAAATATATCAAGCCCAGGTTGGAGATTTCATACTTCTGTCTCCTGCAAAACAACACATTGAAAAGTCAATACAACTAAAGAAATCAAAAGATAAAGCCCTCACCAAATTACTAGCCTCTAATACACATCAAGGAATTAGTGTTTACACAAAAAACAACTCCTACCTTGACAATACAACTGTTTTTAGCAGCTGGAACGGACTAGATATTACCTTAGTCTCTAAGGGCATCCAGGGTTCTGGAATTGCTATGATTCAAGACAGTCTGCAACTCCTCTCTGTTTTTAAAGGGCAACAGCCCGATGCCTTTACAATGGCCGCTATGATACCTGGTGATGCTAACAGAGGTCTTATTCTAGGCTACTCAAATGCAGCACTTTTATATCAAAACATAAATACCGTTAAAAAAGACAGCACGGCAGCACAGCTTCCAGAGGTGTTTGAAACGATCAAGACTATTGGGCAGATAACCCTAGGTAATGGAACTATTACACTACTAGAAAGCTTAGACAGCCAATTAACACTGGAAAGTTTGTCTGCCTACATTTCAGAAAAAGAAACCTACAGAGATATTGTATTATACCAATGCACCAGGCCTGATTTTGTAGAAAAAACATTTAGCCCTTTATTGCAAGCCCATGAGATTAATATACTCTTTAGTTTAGACAATTATATTATTGGCGCCTCCTCTCAAGCAGAGGCAGAACAGTACATCACCGCTATAAAAACGCGTAACATACTTTCTGAAACCTCCTATTTTAAAACCGCAAGGGAACAATTACCAACCAATGCCTCTTTGCTGGTATTTGAACAGGAATATACCGCAGGGTTTTCTAACCAGGTTTTGGGAGATACCCTTACAGAAAAAAAAGCGAATACCTTCCCTATTGCAATTGTTCAATACAAGTATGGCGGTTCTTTTGCACACATAAATTTTATATGCCATAAGGCTGGTAAAGAACTAAAAAAAGCACAAGGGGTGTCTCAGCTTATTACCATAGATGTTAATAAAACAATACTAGGTACGCCACAGTTTTTTACAAATCATAAAACAAAAGAGAAAGAAATAGTTGTTCAAGATATTGAAAACAAACTCCATCTTTATGCGCTAAATGGAACCAAGTTGTGGACCCTTCCTCTGGCGCATGCAATCCTTGGAGATATTCAAGAAATAGACCTCATGCGTAACGGCAAGAAACAACTCGCTTTCAATACCAAAAACAAGTTTCATGTCATAGATAGAAATGGAAAAGATGTTGCGCCATTTCCTATTACATTTAGAGATGAAATCACACAACCACTTGCTGTTTTTGATTATGACAATACTAGAAAATATAGGTTTGTAATCATTCAAAGCAAAGAGGTAATCATGCTCGATAGTAAAGGAAAAACTGTCAAAGGATTTACCTTCAAAAAAGCAAAAAGCAGGATAATAGCAACGGCGCAACACATACGCTTGCAGAACAAAGATTATTTGCTATTTCAACAAGAAAACGGTACGCTATCGATTTTAAGTAGAACCGGGAAACAACGCATTAAGGTTTCAGAAAAACTTAATCTTACTGGAGCTCCTGTATTAAAGACAAGAACCAGTTTTCTTCTAGTAACTAAAGAGGGTGAAGAAAAAACAATTTCACAAAAAGGGAACATTACAAGCAAAAAATTAAACATTACCAATGATTATTATCTAGAGGTGGTTAGAAACAACACCATATCCCTCTCAGACAATCATCTACGTATAAATGGAAAACACATAGAACTTCCCTTTGGGATCTACACCAAACCACAGGTGTATTATGCAAATAAAAAAGGTTACATAAGCACAACAGAAACGCAAGAAAAAAAGAGTTATCTATACAGTTTTAAAGGCCAACTATATCGAGGATTCCCGGTATATGGCGCAAGTAGCGCAAAGGTTATTGCCGCTAAAAAAAATGTGTTTATGGTCACTAAAGAAGATGCAACTAAGATACTAGTATACCGCATCAAGTAACCTATAAAACGGCTTCAAAGAGGTCTAGAAAATGTTTGAGTAGTTTCTCTTTTACGTCTTCCATTGAGACTTCTGGCTTACCTAACTCTACATTCAAAGAAGTAACTGCTTTGCCTTTTATGCCGCAAGGTATCATATGGTCAAAATATCCCAAATCTGCATTTACATTTAATGCAAAGCCATGCATGGTAACCCACCTGCTAGCTCTAACACCCATTGCACAAATTTTTCTAGCAAAAGGAGTGCCTGCATCAAGCCAAACACCTGTTTCGCCCTTAGAACGGACGGCTTTTAGGCCATATTCTGCCAATGTTAGTATCACCATTTCTTCTAAAAGGCGTAAATATTTATGGATGTCTGTAAAGTAATTCTCTAGATCTAAGATTGGATACCCTACAATTTGTCCAGGGCCATGATAGGTAATATCTCCACCTCTATTTATTTTATAAAAGCTAGCACCAATTGCCTCCAGAGTATCTTGAGGAATTAAAAGGTTATCAAGATCTCCGCTTTTCCCTAGGGTAAACACATGAGGATGTTCTACAAATAAAAAATGGTTTGGAGTTTGCAATCCAGCATCCTCTCTTCTATTTTTAATTTTTATATCAATTATAGACGCAAAGAGTTCTTCCTGGTATTCCCAAGTTTCTTTATAATCTTTAAGACCTAAGTCTTGTACTTGTAGTGTTTTATTCAAGGTATATAAAATCTAAGACGTCATTAATAGGGGCTACTAGTGTTTTGTGCCAATGCACTTTAAAAGACATACCTACAGCATCTCACGTACTGCTTTTGGGAGTGTGCCTTAATTATCTGGGTTGTTTAAAATAATAAGGGCTGCAATTACGCCAGGAATCCAACCCAAACATGTTAAAATTAAAACGATTAAAACAGAACCGCACCCTTTATCAATGATTGCCAAAGGTGGAAATAAAATTGAAAGTAAAACTCTCCAAAAACTCATAGCTGTTGTTAAATTACAAAATTACGATTATTTAATATATAGGTCTACCGCTTTTTGTTTTGTTACACTTCTTAAAAAGCTCTTTTAATAGCTTGGGCATAATACACCGAGATTTAAACAAAAAACCCAACAAAACAAACAGAAAAAGCGCCCTTAGACAGAATGATACCACGGGAATCAAAATTTTGCAATTTTTTTGAAGCATAAAATTAGGAAATAGGCTAATTTTGCGCTTTAAAATGTAGCATATGCAACTTTCTGAAGTAGAAATTATTCGAAGAGAAAAACTAGGCCAATTAAGAAGCTTAGGTATCAACCCATATCCAGCAGATTTATACCCTGTAGATCACACCAGTAAACAGATTAAACAGGCATATACTGAAGGCAAAAAGGTGGTAATTGCTGGAAGATTGATGCGTAAAAAAATACAAGGAAAAGCTTCATTTGCTGAAATACAAGATAGTGAAGGTCGCATACAAGTTTACTTTAACAGGGATGAGATTTGTCCTGGTGAAGATAAAATGAAATATAATGACCTGTTTAAAAAATTATTAGACTTGGGTGATTTTATTGGTGTTGAAGGAGAAATGTTTACCACGAAAGTAGGAGAGATTACCGTTTTAGTTAAAGACTTTACTCTATTAAGCAAAGCATTAAAACCTTTGCCGCTACCCAAAACAGACAGTGAAGGGAATACCTATGATGAATTTATAGACCCAGAAATGCGCTACAGACAGCGCTATGCAGATCTAGTGGTAAATCCAAAAGTAAAAGAAGTATTTATCAAGCGCACAAAACTCTTTACGGCGATGCGTACCTTCTTTAATAATAGTGGTTATTTTGAGGTTGAGACACCCATCCTTCAATCCATACCCGGCGGTGCTGCAGCAAGACCATTTCTAACACATCATAATTCATTAGACATTCCAATGTACATGAGAATTGCATGTGAATTGTATTTAAAAAAATTAATTGTTGGAGGTTTTGATGGTGTGTATGAGTTCGCAAAAACCTTTAGAAATGAAGGGATGGATCGCACCCACAACCCAGAGTTTACAATGATGGAGATTTATGTTGCGTACAAAGACTATAATTGGATGATGGATTTCACAGAACAATTATTAGATTTCTGTGCTACGGAGGTAAATGGTAGCGCAAAAACTATTTTTGGAGATCATGAAATTAATTTTAAGGCTCCTTACGCAAGAGTAACCATGACAGACGCTATCAAACACTTTACTGGATTTGATATTTCGGGAAAATCAGAAAATGAAATTAGAGACGCTGCAAAATCCATGGGCATTGAGGTAGACAATACAATGGGTAAAGGGAAACTAATTGATGAGATTTTTGGTGAAAAATGTGAAGGGAATTACATCCAGCCAACTTTTATTACAGACTATCCAAAAGAGATGAGTCCATTAACCAAAGAGCATCGATCTAACCCTGATCTTACAGAACGCTTTGAGTTAATTATTTGTGGAAAAGAATTAGCCAATGCATATTCTGAGCTTAACGACCCTATAGACCAAAGAGCGCGTTTTGAGGATCAAATAAAACTAGCCGGACGAGGTGATGATGAAGCTACAGAGTTTATAGATCAAGATTTTTTAAGAGCTCTAGAGTATGGAATGCCTCCAACATCCGGGATGGGAATTGGTATGGATCGCTTAATTATGTTTTTAACAAACAATGCATCTATCCAAGAAGTATTATTCTTCCCGCAAATGAAACCCGAACAGAAGCAAGTTGCTATGACAGATGATGAAAAAGTTGTTTTTAACATCTTGAAGAGTGCTTCTCCAATGGGTTTAAACAACCTAAAAGAGCAATCGGGGCTTAGTAATAAAAAGTGGGACAAAACAATTAAAGGACTAACAAAGCACAATCTGGCTAAGGTAGAAAAGACAGATGACGGGCTTATTGTTTTAATGGCATAGCCTTAAGAGTGGTACCGCATTTTAATAAAACACCCTTAGATAGTAGCAATACCAATGGAAAAATATCTAGCCGCATTTAACAATGCCTTTTTAGGAACCCTAGAGTGGACATGGAAATCTATGGCCTTTGATGTTCCTTGGTACACCAATTATTTTTGGGGACTTATTGCAATTTCATTACTTGTCTGGGGACTAGAAATTATTTTTCCTTGGCGCAAACAACAAGCTATATTTAGGCGTGATTTTTGGTTGGATGGCTTTTATATGTTTTTTAATTTTTTTGTTTTCTCTATCATAATTAGTGGTGTATATAAAGTTTTAAAAGAGCTATTTGCTGAAATAAATATGGGTGCAAAAAGCTTGGCTCTTATAGACATTTCTCTATGGGCTGCTTGGGTACAATTATTAGTGTTTTTTATTATACTTGACCTTGTACAATGGTTTACACACCTAACACTCCATAAATATCCTTTCCTGTGGAAGTTTCACAAAGTACACCACAGTGTAAAAGAAATGGGTTTTGCAGCTCACTTAAGATATCATTGGATGGAAAACATTCTATACAAGCCCCTCAAGACATTTGGGGTCATGATTCTTGGCGGTTTTGAACCTCAGCAGGCATTTATTGTTCACTTTATCACCATAGCAATTGGCCATCTTAATCATGCAAATGTTAAAATTACTTGGGGACCACTTAAATATATTTTCAATAATCCAGTAATGCATTTATACCATCATGCACGTAAGCTTCCGGAAGGAAAACGAGGGGTAAATTATGGAATTAGCTTAAGCCTGTGGGATTATATTTTCAAAACAAATTACATACCTGAAGATAGTGGAACCCTTGAAATTGGATTTAAAGGAGATGATATGTTTCCTAAAGATTTTATTGGCCAAAACACCTATGGTTTTAAAAAAGAGCAGTGAAGACACCCTCATTTTATGTATTTTACAGATAGTAATGTTTTTTTGAAAGTGTTTTTTTTTATCAAAAAAGAGTACTTAAAAGAATAAATTTGTTTTTTGGCTTAATTATTGGTTTATTCTAGTCAAAATACATACTTTAGTACCCTACTTTAAAAATAAAACAATGAAAAACTTAATAAAATCAATAGCAATTTCAGGTATGTTTGTTCTAGGGATCCAGAACACAACAGCACAATCTTTAACGGTTAACCAAGACAGACCAGAGACTATTGCAAAACAAAAAACAGCAGAATTAAGCCAAGAGTTAGGTCTTGACGGCACTCAGCAACGTTATATCTTTAGAGCTTTTACTGCAAACGAAGTAGACACTAGAAAAAATATCAATGGTAAAAACCCATCAAGCCCTGAGGTAATAGCAAACAAGATAAAATTTGCTGCATCTTTAGAAAGAGCTATGAAAAAAACACTCACCACTGAGCAGTTTACTGCTTGGAAAGCGATGCAAAAAAAATAAGAATATTTTTATACTATAAAAAAAGTCCTAACTCAGTGTTAGGACTTTTTTTATGCCAATAATTTTGCTGCATGATCTGCAGCAG
>CEST01087233.1_pt1 | contig 16070 bp, 17 predicted proteins | sample 326921 | NCBI WGS metagenome assembly CEST01 (sample SAMEA2621509, study PRJEB7988) | marine metagenome | biome: marine biome (ENVO:00000447); feature: surface water layer (ENVO:00002042); material: "saline water (ENVO:00002010), including plankton (ENVO:xxxxxxxx)" | depth 5 m
GGGCATAGTTTACATGTAGTTTGTGACCTAACATTGGCTTCTAAAGAGCATGCTATTTTTAAACAAACAGATGCTGATGTCACATCTTTTGATGGCGGTTATGGTTCTGCTTATCTGGCAAAAATGGTCGGACAGAAAAAAGCAAGAGAAATATTCTTTTTAGGACGAAATTATTCAGCACAAGAAGCTTATGATATGGGAATGGTTAATGCTGTGATTCCCCATGATGAGTTAGAAAGCACTTCCTATGAATGGGCGCAGGAAATTTTAGCAAAATCACCAACATCAATTAAGATGTTAAAATTTGCAATGAATTTAACAGATGACGGAATGGTTGGTCAACAGGTTTTTGCTGGTGAAGCAACTCGTTTGGCTTATATGACTGAAGAAGCAAAAGAAGGTAGAGACGCATTTTTGGAAAAAAGAAAACCTAATTTCCCAAAACAATGGATTCCTTAAACAATTAATAACTTATAACTTTCAATCATCTTATGAAAATAATTTGCATCGGTCGTAATTACGCGAAACATATAGAAGAACTTGCTAATGAGCGACCAGATAATCCAGTCGTTTTTTTAAAACCAGACTCTGCTATTTTACTTAAAAAAAATCCATTTTTTATTCCACCTTTCTCACAAGATGTTCATTATGAAGTTGAGGTATTGGTTAAAATTAGTAAGGTAGGAAAACATATTGCAACTAGATTTGCACACAAATACTATGATGAAATTGGCTTAGGAATTGATTTTACAGCTAGAGATATTCAGCAACATTGCAAAGAAAAAGGCTTGCCATGGGAAAAGGCAAAAGCATTTGATGGAAGTGCTGTCGTTGGAGATTTTTATGCGAAATCACAATTTGATTTAGAAAATACTTCTTTTCAGTTATTAAAAAATAGAGAAGTAGTTCAAGATGGAAATACAAATGCCATGCTTTGGAAAATAGATGATCTAATAAGCTATGTTTCTCAATATTTTACTTTAAAAAAAGGAGATATTATTTTTACAGGAACTCCGGCAGGTGTGGGTAAAGTGTCTGAAGATGATGTTTTAATTGGAAAGATAAAAGATTTCAAAGCTTTTGAAGTTAGGATAAAATAAAGAATTTAAAATTTAAGAAAGTAAATAAATCGTTAGAACAGAAGTTTTTATGAATGCAGAAATTATAACAATAGGAGATGAGATCCTTATCGGACAAATAGTAGATACCAACTCTCAATGGATTGGTAAAGAGCTTAATAAAATAGGTGTTTCCGTCTATCAAATTTCTTCCATACAAGATGACGAGCAACATATTTTAAATGCATTACAAGAAGCGCAAAGTAGAGTTGATATTGTAATTATTACTGGTGGTTTAGGTCCAACAAAAGATGATATTACTAAAAAAACAATCTCTCAGTATTTTAACAATCATGAATTTATTGAATATCCAGAGGTTATAGAGCACATTCAGAGAATGTTTAAAAAGTATAATATCCCTTATAATAAAGTACAACAATATCAAGCACAACTTCCATCTAAAGCGACCTTATTAATGAATCGAATGGGAACGGCTCCTGGAATGTGGTTTTATGAAAATAATACGGTATTTGTTTCTATGCCTGGAGTTCCCTATGAAATGAAGGGTTTGATGCAGCACGAGGTACTTCCAAGAATTCAAAAGCAATTTAAACTCCCATTTATAATTCATAAAACAATTATGACTTATGGACAGGGGGAAAGTATTATTGCTGAAAGAATTGAAGAGTGGGAAAACAACCTCCCAAGTTTTATAAAATTAGCATATTTACCATCTTTTGGTAGAGTTCGTCTACGTTTATCTGCAAAAGGAGCTATTAAAGAAACCTTAGAAGAATCTCTAGATAAAGAATTACAAGAATTGTATGTTTTACTTTCTGATATTATTACAGGTAAAGAAAATGGAGTAACTATTGAAGAGCATATAGGAAATCTTTTAAAAGATTCAGGGAAAACACTCAGCACAGCAGAAAGTGTCACTGGTGGTAAAATTGCTGCTACAATTATATCTGTTGCTGGCTCATCAGCTTATTTTAAAGGTAGCTTTATTCCTTATACTGCCGAAATGAAACAAGAACTACTAGCCATTCCAGCAGAGTTAATTCAAGAACATTCAGTTGTTAGTTTAGAAGTTGTAAAGCAAATGGCTGTTTCAGCAAAAAAGAAAACAAATTCAGATTTTTCTATTGCAGTTACTGGTAATGCGGGTCCTACAACAGATAAAACAGATACATCTGTCGGAGTTGTTTTTATTGCAATTGCATCAGCTAAAGGAGTTCATATAGAAGAGTTTAACTTCGGGCAACCAAGAGAAAAAGTAATTAATAGAGCGGTAAATAAATCACTACAAATGTTACAACAAGAAATTCTAAAAAAATAACCAAAATTGTTTTTGTAAGATTTTAAAAAAAGTGTAGATTTGCACCTCGTTTAAAGAAAAGAAATTAAAACTGTAAGGAGATGTCTAGAGTTTGTGAATTAACAGGAAAAAAAGCCATGGTAGGGAATAATGTTTCTCATGCTATGAATAGAACGAAAAGAAAGTTTAACGCTAACCTAATGACCAAGCGTTTTTACATTCCAGAAGAAGACAAATGGGTTACATTAAAAGTTTCTGCTTCTGCGTTAAAAAATATAAATAAGAAAGGAATCTCTGCTGTTATGAAAGAAGCAAGAGAAAAAGGTTTCTTAACTAAGTAATTTTCTAGAAAAGTATAGAAAGATGGCAAAAAAAGGAAACAGAGTTCAGGTAATTTTAGAATGTACAGAACACAAAGCAACTGGTAAACCAGGAACTTCAAGATATATTACAACCAAGAACAAGAAGAATACTCCAGATAGAGTTGAAATTAAAAAATTCAATCCTATTTTGAAGAAAATGACAGTTCACAAAGAAATTAAATAAGATATAAGGACATGGCAAAGAAATCAGTAGCATCGTTACAGACAGGTTCAAAAAGATTAAGTAAAGCAATCAAAATGGTTAAATCTCCAAAAACAGGAGCTTATACTTTTGTTGAGTCTATTATGGATCCTTCTAAAGTAAATGATTTTTTAGCAAAAAAATAAGTTTACTTTTACTTAACACATACGAGCTACTTTCTATTTAGAGAGTAGTTTTTTTTATGCTATTAATTTTGTTAAATTTGAATTGATTAATTACAGAAAACAAGACATGAGTTTTTTTAAAAAGATATTTTCAAAAGAGAAAAAAGAAACCTTAGATAAAGGATTAGAAAAATCTAAATCTAGTTTTTTTAATAAATTATCGAAGGCTGTTGCTGGAAAATCTAAAGTAGATGATGATGTTCTTGATAATTTAGAAGAGGTGTTGGTTTCATCGGATGTTGGTGTTAGCACAACTCTAAAAATTATAGAAAGAATAGAGGCTAGAGTTTCTAAAGATAAATATCTTGGAACTGAAGAGCTAAATGTAATTTTAAGAGAAGAGATTGCCGCATTATTATCTGAAACCAATCTTGGTAACGATACAGATTTTACAATTCCTGAAGGTAAAAAGCCATATGTGTTAATGGTAGTTGGTGTTAATGGTGTTGGAAAAACCACTACTATAGGTAAGCTAGCTGCACAATTTAAAAACAAAGGCTTAAAGGTTGTTTTGGGAGCTGCAGATACTTTTAGAGCAGCTGCAATTGATCAATTACAGGTATGGGCAGACAGAACTAATGTGCCTATGATCCGACAAGAAATGGGTTCAGATCCTGCATCCGTCGCTTTTGACACTTTAACATCTGCAGTATCTCAAGGTGCTGATGTTGTTATTATAGATACAGCAGGACGACTACACAACAAAGTAAACCTAATGACTGAGTTGACAAAAATTAAACGTGTCATGCAAAAAGTGATAGAAGAGACCCCTCATGATGTTTTATTAGTTTTAGACGGATCTACTGGTCAAAATGCATTTGAACAGGCTAAACAGTTTACATTGGCTACTGAAGTAACTTCTTTAGCAGTTACTAAATTAGATGGAACTGCCAAAGGTGGCGTAGTAATTGGAATTTCAGATCAATTTCAAATACCTGTTAAATATATTGGTGTTGGAGAAGGAATTGATGACTTACAAGTCTTTAATAAAATAGAATTTGTAGATTCTTTTTTTAAGTAAAACCCTTTTTTATTACTTTCAGAAGGATATAAGTATTTAGCTATTTTCAGCCTGAAAATATTGTTTATTTTAGTGTATATTTTTATATTAGTATTTTATAAACCACAGATATGAGATTTCAAAGAAAATTTGGAAATCGAAGGACTTCTAAACCAAAAAAAGGGCTTTTATTAATTACCCTTTTAATTATAGTTTTGTTTGTTTGGTTACAGGCAGAAAATATATTGGCAAGTATCTTTGATTAGTTTTTTAAAATGTTATTTTTTAGGCTCATATTCACCAATTTTATTTGCTGTAATTTAGGAATATTTTATCTAATTTATTTCTGCTAATGGTTTCAATACAGTAAATATATATCACTTTATTTACCAACATTTATCATTTAAATAGATATTGTAAAATAGTCAATTATGGTTAAAATTTGCAATAAATTAACCTTTTTTAGGTTAAAAAAGGCAAAAAACACCATTTTTTAGTCAAAAACAAGGTTTTTTAATTTTCAATTATTTCAAGTTTTTATTTAGTTAACATAGCTCTAAAGAATAACTTTTAGCAGTTTAAAGACAAGCCACAAGAATTGATTAGATTTGTAAAGAGATCTTGTATTCTCAAAATCAAAGAATCTGAATTTGAAGACCGAAAAAATCATTTTAGGAATAGACCCAGGAACCACAATCATGGGTTTTGGAATTATTAAGATAGTTGGTAAAAAGATGGAGTTTATTCAAATGAATGAGTTGTTGTTACAAAAATACGATGATCATTATTTAAAGCTCAAACTTATTTTTGAAAGAACGGTAGAATTAATAGATACTTACAACCCAGATGAAATTGCTATAGAAGCTCCTTTTTTTGGTAAAAATGTACAATCTATGTTAAAGTTAGGTCGTGCTCAAGGGGTTGCAATGGCAGCGGGTCTGTCTAGAGAAATTCCTATCACAGAATACCTTCCTAAAAAAATTAAAATGGCAATCACAGGAAATGGAAACGCCAGTAAAGAACAAGTAGCTTTAATGTTAAAATCACTTTTAAATCTCAAGACACTACCAAAAAACTTAGATGCCACAGATGGTTTGGCAGCGGCAGTTTGTCATTTTTATAATTCAGGGAAAATTACCCAAGGAAAAAATTATTCAGGTTGGGGTGCATTTGTAAAGCAAAACCCAAAAAAAATCGATTAAAAAATTATTTATTATACATTGAGCGGCATATACATACATATTCCTTTTTGCAAGCAAGCTTGTTTTTATTGTGACTTCCATTTCTCTACATCATTAAATAAAAAAGATGACTTGGTAGTTAATCTTATGCGTGAAATTAAATTAAGAAAGAATGAATTAAATAATGAAACCATACAAACTATTTATTTTGGAGGAGGAACCCCTAGTATATTAAATCAGTTAGAAATAGATAATATTATAGACGCAGTATATGAAAATCATAGGGTAGTTTCCAAACCAGAGATTACCTTAGAGGCCAATCCAGATGATCTAACAGAACAAAAGCTAATAGAGTTATCAGAGAGTAGGATAAATCGGTTGAGTATTGGAATCCAATCCTTTTTTGAACGAGATTTAAAATTGATGAATAGAGCGCACAATGCTAAAGAAGCTAAAAACTGTCTGTCTTTGGCGATTCGTTATTTTGATAATATTTCCGTTGATTTAATTTATGGTATTCCAGGAGTATCTAATCTTCAATGGAAAGAAAATATAGACACTGCATTGTCTTTTGGAATTCCTCATATCTCTAGCTATGCTTTAACAGTAGAGCCAAAAACAGCCTTAGAATCTTTTATCAATAAAGGAATTATTGAAGATGTAGACGATCTGCAGGCACAAGAACAGTTTTATATTTTGATTGAGGAATTATCAAAGCATAATTTCATCCATTATGAACTATCAAATTTTGGAAAAGAAGGTTCTTTTAGTAGAAATAATTCTTCATATTGGCAAGGTAAATCTTATATAGGTATAGGGCCTTCGGCACATTCTTTTGATGGGATAAAACGGAGTTGGAATATAAAAAATAACTCAAAATATATTGCTTCTATACAGCAAAATATATTACCAATAGAGCGAGAGACTTTATCCAAAAGAGATCAATACAACGAATATGTAATGACTGGATTACGGACTATTTGGGGAGTATCATTAGAAAAAGTACAACAAGAATTTGGAGAGCAATATTATAATTACTTAATGCTACAGTCAGAAAAATATATAACAGAAGAATTATTGTATATTGAAAATGAAAAATTAAAAACAACTCAAAAAGGAAAATTTTTATCAGACGGTATCTCAGCTGATTTATTTAAACTCAATGTATCTTGATAGCAGAAATAAAATACAACTCAAAAAAATATTCAATAGATTTATCTAAACCTTTAGACATTTCTATTCCGTTAAGAGATGGAAAAAATAATGTAAACGCGTGGTATTTAGATCCTCCAAAAATATTTCCAGTAGTATCTGAAAATTGGATTGGTTCAGTAAAATTGGGTGCAGATGTAAATTTCAACAATATCCATTTCAATCCACATTCTCATTGCACACATACAGAAACAGTAGGGCATATTACAGAAAAGGTACATTCTATTCACGAGCATTTAAAACAGTTTTTCTTTTTAGCTGAGGTGGTAACTATTCCGCCAGAAAAGATAGACGGAGACTTTGTGATTACTAAAAGGCAATTACAATATGCCTTAGGAAATAAAAAGAGAGATGCTATTATTATTCGCACAATACCAAATTTATCAGACAAAAAATCAATGCAATACTCTAATACAAATCCAACATATTTATTGGAGGAAGCGGCTATTTTATTGCGTGATAAAGGAATCAAACACTTGTTGATAGACCTGCCTTCTGTAGACAAAGAAAAAGACGAAGGAAAATTGCTATCTCACAATGCCTTCTGGAATACTGCGGGTAAATTAAGAATAGATGCTACTATTACTGAGTTTATTTATGTGCCAAATACCATCAAAGATGGAGTGTATTTTTTAAACTTAATGATAGCAGCTATAGAAAATGATGCTAGTCCTAGCAAACCTGTCTTATATGACATAAATAATTAAAATGAAAAAAAAATCTAAATTAAAGTACTTCGCTTATCCTTTTATTATCACTCTAATATTTGTAGTAAATTTCTCTCTTTACTCAGATATTTCTGTAGAGGATTTAAAAAAAGACTATGCAAATGAGCACTCTCAATTTGTTGAGGTGAATGAAATGAATGTCCATTTTAGAGATGAGGGTGAGGGTTTTCCTATTGTTTTAGTCCATGGCACAGCAGCATCATTACATACTTGGAACGCTTGGACTAATGAGTTAAAAAAGACAAATAGAGTCATAAGAATGGACTTACCGGCCTTTGGTATTACTGGACCGAATAAGAATGCTGATTATTCTATAAAAGCCTACACAACTTTTTTACATGCTTTTTTAGAAAAATTAAATCTTAAAAAATTTTATATCGCAGGAAACTCTTTAGGAGGCGGTATTGCATGGAATTATACAGCAGAATACCCTCATAAAGTTGAAAAGCTTATTTTGGTAGATTCAAGTGGCTTGCCTACGAATATTGACATGCCGGCAATCTTTAGAATGGTTAAAACTCCGTTATTGAAATCACTTTTTTTATATGTAACTCCTAAGATTTTAATTAAAAAAAACATACAAGAGGTATATGCAGACGATTCTAAAGTTACTGATGAACTGGTAACACGCTATCATAAAATGGCCCTCAGAGTAGGAAACAGACAAGCTTTTATAGATAGGGCTAAGATCGACTATAGTATAGATTCTATAGTAAATATTGAGAAGTTAAAGAGTATTCAAACTCCTACATTATTAATTTGGGGAGCACAAGATTTATGGATTCCTCTAGATAACGGTATTCGTATGAATCATATTTTAGTCAATTCTAAATTAGAAGTTATAGAAAATTCAGGTCATGTGCCTATGGAAGAAAATCCTCAAGAAAGTTTAGAAATATTAAAAAACTTTTTATTTTAAAAAGAATATAACAGATACTATTTTAAATAATTTATAACAATAAAACTACTAGAATGGCTATAAAATGGGAAGGTGTAATGCCTGCGGTAACCACTAAGTTTACAGAAGATGATCAATTAGACATTAAGATGTTTGAAAAAAACATCCAAGCACAATTAGAGGCTGGAGTACATGGAATTGTTTTAGGAGGTACTTTAGGGGAGGCTAGTACATTGTTAGAAGAAGAAAAAAGAATCCTTACAAAAGCAACTGTTTCAATGGTAGATGGTAAAGTTCCAGTATTGATGAATATTGCCGAACAATCTACAAAAGGAGCAATTAATGCGGCTCACATAGCAGAACAAGATGGTGCTCAAGGATTAATGATGTTACCACCAATGAGGTATAAAGCAGGAGATAGAGAAACTGTAGCATATTTTAAAGCAGTTGCCAACAGTACCTCTTTACCTATTATGATTTATAACAATCCAGTAGACTATAAGATTGAAGTAACTTTAGATATGTTTGAAGATTTACTTCACTGTGAAAATATTGAAGCAGTAAAAGAATCTACAAGAGATATCTCTAATATAACTAGAATAAAAAATAGATTTGGAGATCGATTAAAAATTATGACAGGAGTAGATACCATAGCTTTAGAAAGTATGATGATGGGAGCTAATGGTTGGATTGCTGGATTGGTTTGTGCTTTTCCAGCTGAAACAGTAGCGATATATGAACTTCAGAAAGCGGGAAGAATTAAAGAAGCTATAGAAATATATAGATGGTTTTTGCCTTTGTTAGAATTGGATATTAATCCTAAATTAGTGCAAAATATAAAACTTGCCGAAGTGTACACAGGAATTGGAACAGAAAATGTTCGAGCACCTCGTTTGCCTTTAGACGGTTCAGAACGAAAACATGTCATCCAAATTATTGAGCAAGGATTAAAAAACAGACCTATTTTACCAGCGTATAAAAATTTATAGAATGATCACAGGAAAAAATTACATAGGCAATTCATTGTCAGCAAAAGGAGCCATCACTTTTAAAACCTTTAATCCGATATTAAATATTAAAAATAAATCTATTTTTTATGAAGCATCTAATGAAGAGCTAGAAGCAGCAGTAAGTCTTGCTTCTAGTGCATTTAAAGAATTTAGAAAGACTACTGGAAAACAAAAGGCAGCATTTTTGAATGCTGTAGCAGACGAAATTCTAGCCTTAGATGATCTACTAATTCAAACCTATTGTTTAGAAAGTGGTTTGCCAGCAGGAAGAGCAAAAGGAGAACGAGGAAGAACTATTTTTCAGCTAAGAAGCTTTGCTGAATTGATTGGTGAAGGTTCTTGGGTTGAAGCAACTATAGATACGGCTGTACCAGAAAGAACTCCTGCTCCAAAGCCCGATTTAAGAAAAATGTTGATCCCTCTTGGACCTATCGTTGTATTTGGTGCAAGTAATTTTCCGCTAGCATATTCTACCGCTGGAGGAGATACTGCTGCTGCTTTTGCTGCAGGTTGTCCAGTTATTGTAAAATCTCATCCTATGCATGCAGGAACTGGAGAATTAATAGCTTCAGCTATTGTAAAAGCTGCGGTAACAACAGGAATGCCAAACGGAGTTTTTTCAAATTTAAATAGTAGTGGGATAGAGGTTGGAGTAAACTTGGTAAAGCACCCACAGATAAAAGCAGTAGGGTTTACAGGAAGCATAAAAGGGGGAAGAGCCTTGTATAACCTAGCCTCAAAAAGAGAAGAACCAATTCCTGTATTTGCAGAAATGGGAAGTGTAAATCCTGTAGTAATATTACCAGAGGCACTCAGTAAAAATGGTAAAAGTTTGGCAAAAAAATATGCTGGTTCTATTACTTTAGGAACCGGTCAGTTTTGTACCAATCCTGGATTAATATTAGGAATTAGAAGCATAGATTTTACAGATTTCATTCAAAATTTAGGAGAGGAGATCTTACAAATTCAACCCTCAGTAATGTTACACCCCAATATTATTGGAGCCTATGAAACTAATAAAAATAAAACGATATCACAATCTAACCTAGAGGTTGTTGCACACTATGAAGATGCCGTGAATGCTAACTTTGCTCGTCAAATGATTACAACGGTAGAAGGAAAAACATTTTTAGAAAACAGCACCTTACACCAAGAAATTTTTGGGCCGTTCTCTATAGTTGTTCAATGTAAAGATACTCATCAATTAGAAGAGATTATTTCACAGTTAGAAGGTCAATTAACAGGAACAATTATTGCAGAAAATAATGAAATAGCAACCCATCCAAAAATTATTGATGCAATGCAACATAGAGTAGGTAGAATTATTTTTAATGGAGTTCCTACTGGGGTGGAGGTTTCACCGTCTATGGTTCATGGTGGGCCATATCCATCCTCTACAGACAGTCGTTTTACCGCTGTTGGAACTAATTCCATAAAACGTTGGGTACGTCCATTTAGCTATCAAGATTGGCCAAATAGTCTATTGCCAGATGAATTAAAAAATGAAAACCCATTAGAGATTTCTCGTCACGAAAACGGAATTTACAAACCTTAATAAGATACAAGTATGAAGTTTTTCAAAAGCATTATTGGTCTCGTTTTTATCACAGCTTTTGTTGGTTGTTTTTCAAACAAGGAAAATTCTTCCCAATTACTAACTTCAATTGTCAATGAATATCAAGATCACGAAGGCTATAATGAGAAAGAATTTCCCTTAGGTCTGTTTACCAAAGATTTTTTTCAATCAGAAGCAGATTTTGCAGAAATCATATTAGCAAAACTTTCTAATGTATCGATACAATCACTTTCAGAGACAGAAACAATTTCATTAAAATTATTAAAATTTAAGCTCAACGATCAAATAGATTATTACACTTACGAAAGGTTCTTAAATCCACTCCTTTCGGATGCAGGGTTTCATAGTAATTTAAATTATACGGTACGACCCTTCTCAAATTATAAAGCTATTAAGAGCTATCTAAACAAACTAAATGCTATCCCTATTTTTGTAGATCAACACTTTGTGAATTTACGAGAAGGTTTAGCAAAAGGAGTATCACAGCCCAAGGTAATTTTTAAAGGATATGAGTCTACTTATGAAGACCATATTGTAGACAATTATTTAGATAGCTATTTTTACAGCCCTTTTAAAAATTTACCAGAAAACATCAAACAAGATCAGAAAGACTCTATTTTAAATGTTGCCAAGATGGCTATAGAAAATAGTGTTATTCCACAATTTAAAAGAGTTAAATATTTTTTCGAGAATGAATATATACCTAATACAAGAACTTCTATTGGAGTTTCCGAAACTCCTAAAGGTAAAGAATACTATCAAAATAGAATTAATTTTTATACTACAAGCAACTTATATTCTGCAGAAGACATACATCAAATAGGTCTCAAAGAAGTGGCTAGAATAAAGGCAGAAATGAGAAATATTATTAAAGAAGTAAAATTTAACGGGAATTTCCTAGACTTTCTAACATTCTTAAGAACAGATCCACAGTTTTACGCAAAAACACCAAAAGAATTATTAATGATTGCTAGAGATATAGCAAAAAGAGCAGACGAACAGTTACCACGGTTTTTTAAAACACTTCCAAGAAAACCATATGGAGTGGCACCTGTACCGGATGCTATAGCGCCAAAATATACCGGTGGACGCTATGTAGGAACCTCTAAAAACAGTTCTGATCCAGGATATTATTGGGTAAATACTTATGATCTTCCTAGTAGAACACTCTATACAATTCCTTCATTAACGGTACATGAAGCAGTACCAGGACATCATTTACAAGGAGCTTTAAATAATGAACTAGGAGATAGTATTCCTCAATTTAGGCGTGACCTTTATTTATCTGCATATGGCGAAGGCTGGGGGCTATACTCTGAATTTTTAGCAGAAGAAATGGGAATATATACAACACCATATGAGCATTTTGGGAAATTCACCTATGAAATGTGGAGGGCTTGTAGATTGGTAGTAGACACTGGAATTCATGCGAAAGGTTGGACCAGACAACAGGTTGTTGATTTTATGAGTTCTAATACAGCACTTTCATTGCATGAAATTAATACCGAAACAGATCGGTATATTTCCTGGCCTGGACAGGCGTTATCTTATAAAATAGGAGAATTAAAAATAAGAGAACTTCGAGAAAAAGCAGTGTCTGCATTACAAACTAAATTTGATATTAGGGAGTTTCACGAAGTAATTTTAGAGCAAGGAACAGTTACATTGGCTATTCTAGAAACTAGAATTCATAACTATATAGAAAAAGTACTTCATGAGTAAAACAAGTTTCGTTTGTATAGATGGTCATACGTGTGGCAATCCTGTTAGAGTTGTTAAAAGTGGACACCCACCTTTAATAGGAGACACTATGAGCGAAAAGCGACAGCATTTTATAAAAAATTTTGATTGGATTAGAACTGGTTTGATGTTTGAGCCTCGTGGACATGATATGATGAGTGGTTCTTTTTTATACCCACCACACCATCCAGATAATGATTTCGCGATTTTATTTATAGAAACGTCAGGAGCGCTACCTATGTGTGGGCATGGAACAATAGGAACCGTTACTATTGCTATTGAAGAAGGTTTAATAACACCCAAAACTCCAGGAAAAATTAGAATGGAGGCACCTGCAGGATTGGTAGAAATAGAATATCAACAGACAGGGAGTAAGGTAGATTGGGTTAAGCTGACCAATGTAAAAAGTTACTTGGCAGCTGAAGGATTAACTGTTCACTGTCCTGATTTAGGAGAAATTATCTTTGATGTTGCCTATGGAGGTAATTTTTATGCCATTTTTGATCCTCAAAAGAATTTTTCTGGAATTCAAGATTTTACAGCCAGTCAGATTATTCAATACTCACAAATAGTTAGAGAACGAATTAATAATAGATATTCAAATCAGTTTATACATCCAGAAGATACTAGTATTAGAGATGTTACACATTTATTATGGACAGGAGAGCCTATTCACTCGGGTTCTGATGGTAGGAATGCTGTTTTTTATGGTGAAAAAGCCATCGATAGATCACCCTGCGGTACAGGAACATCAGCCCGCTTGGCACAGTTATATGCGAAAGGAAAATTAAAAAAAGGAACAAAATTTATTCATGAAAGCTTTATCGGAAGTACTTTTATAGGCTGTGTAGAAAAAGAAACTATTTTAGGTGATTTCCCTGCAATTATTCCAAGTATTACAGGATGGGCTAAAATTTACGGATACAACACAATTACTATTGATGATGAAGATGACCCGTATGCGCATGGGTTTTCTGTGATTTAATTTATAATAAAAAATGTCAAAAAAAGTAGTTATTATTGGAGGTGGAATTATAGGTTTATGTACTGCCTATTATCTTCAAAAAGAGGGTCATAAAGTTACTGTTATAGATAAATCTAATTTCTCTAGCGGCGCCTCTTTTGTAAATGCAGGATATATCACACCTAGTCATATTATTCCATTGGCGGCTCCAGGAATTATAACACAAGGAATTAAATGGATGTTTAACCCTGCAAGCCCTTTTTATGTTAAACCAAGGTTGGATATTGATTTTTTACAGTGGGCATGGGCTTTTAAAAAATCTGCAAACAAACTTAAAGTAGCGAAATCTATACCCGTTATTAAAGACATCAATATTTTTAGTAGAGAGTTATATACAACAATGAAAGCATCTGGAGATTTTAATTTTCATTACGAGCACAAAGGATTGTTAATGGCCTACAAAGATGAAAAAGCTGGTGAAGAAGAATGGGAGGTAGGTAAAAAAGCAATTAAACTAGGCTTAAAAGTTGAAAATTTATCTGCAAAAGAAGTTGCAAAATTAGAGCCTAAAGTAAATTTAAATATCAAAGGAGCAGTTTATTTTCACTCAGATGCACATATGTCTCCTGCAATTTTTATGAAAAATATGTTGTCTTATTTAAAAGCAGTAGGTGTAGAAGTTTTAGCAGAAGAAGAGGTAATAGATATTAATGTCTCTAATAAATCTATTTCAAAACTGGTTACAGATAAACAAGAAATTATAGCAGATGAATTTGTAATGGCTGCAGGAAGTTGGTCTCCGTTAATCAGTAAAAAGCTAGGAATTAAAATACTTTTACAGCCTGGCAAAGGTTACCGTATAAATGTAGCCCGAGAAACAGATATTACCATTCCTACCGTTTTATTAGAAGCAAAAGTAGCTGTAACTCCCATGAATGGTTTTACACGTTTTTCAGGAACCATGGAGATTAATAAAATCAATCATAAGATAAATCCAGTTAGAGTAAATGCCATTGCACATTCAGTCTCAGAGTATTATCAAGGATTACAGATTAACGAACAAGAAAAAATTTCAGCTCAATGTGGTTTAAGGCCTGTATCACCAGACGGCCTTCCTTATATTGGAAAAACATCGAAATATAAAAATCTAACAATTGCAACAGGTCATGCCATGATGGGCTGGAGTTTAGGACCAGCAACTGGAAAATTAGTAACAGAAATTATTTCAGATCAGAAACCTTCTTTAGATCTGTCACCTTTTAACACGCAACGAAAGTTTTAAAAATTTATCGCAACCTTTTTCAATTTTATTTCACCTGTCATATACCTACTATTATTTAAAAAAAGTAGAAATTAACTTTATGGCAGTAAACATCACTAGTTGAGATATTTACTTAATTACTACTAGTGAATTTCATTAAATTTAGTTTTCTACAATAAATTAATTTAATAAACATATGTATATATTATTTTTTTTTTATAATTTCGCGTGATTACCCTCTAAAAAAATATTGTTGCTACGAGAATTATACCCCTATAGTAAAGCTAAACTTCTGGCTATCATGCTACTGACTTTATTAAGTAGCAAATCGTTATTTTCTCAAGATGCGTTTTCTACAGCTGGAGGAGAAGCTATAGGAAGTGGAGGTTCACTCAGCTACACACTAGGACTAGTAGTTTACACTACCTATTCAAACAATAATTTCTCATTAGCTCAAGGAGTTCAACATGCATATGAGCTTCCAACAGACATATCTTTAGATATATATCCCAATCCAACCATAGATTTTATTACTATTAATGTTCCAGAAGCCTTGGTTGGGAATTTAAGATATTCACTTTTTGATATTAACGGAAAGTTTATCACTACTGGAGGTATCATTACTACTAATACTCAAATTAACATGCAGCACTTGGCAGTTGGTGTTTACATACTAAGATTTTTGAACATTCAAAGAAATCAAAGACAGTACGTATTAAAAACAGTAAAAATTGTTAAGATTATTTAAAAAAAAATTAGACAAACAGAATCGTTAATCAATGCTATGAAATACACGAAATCTAAAATAAACGTTAAAGGTATAGATAAGAAATTACTGACCTTAATACTTGGTTTATTCTTCACTACTATTATATTCGGTCAAGCGCCAGAAAAAATGAGCTACCAAGCTGTAGTTAGAGATGCATCAAATTCACTAGTAATAAATAAACCAATTACTCTTCAAATAAGTATTTTACAGACTACGTCATCTGGTAATCTTGTTTTTCAAGAAACACATTCACCTACTACCAATCAAAATGGATTGTTTAGTATAGAGATTGGAACAGGAGACATAAGTTTGGGATCTTTTGCTCAAATACAATGGGAATTAGGCCCTTTTTTTATAAGATCAGATATCGATCCAACAGGTGGAAGTAATTATACTATCACAGGAATAAGTGAGTTGAAGAGTGTACCGTATGCTTTGTATGCTAAGTCATCAGGAAATTCTGTACGAGTACCAGATTTAATAACAGGAGCAGGAATTAATGTTATAACAGGAACAGGTACTAGTTCAGACCCTTACTTAATTACAGCTACGGAATCTTTGACTACGCTGGTAGACAATGCAGATGGTACTTTTACCTATACCAAT
>CEST01032858.1_pt1 | contig 16032 bp, 14 predicted proteins | sample 326921 | NCBI WGS metagenome assembly CEST01 (sample SAMEA2621509, study PRJEB7988) | marine metagenome | biome: marine biome (ENVO:00000447); feature: surface water layer (ENVO:00002042); material: "saline water (ENVO:00002010), including plankton (ENVO:xxxxxxxx)" | depth 5 m
TAATTTTTTTCATAAAAACGTTATTTATTAAGTTAAGGGTAATTAAATATTAGTTTAAGTCCAACAATATATAAAAATAAAAAACAAGTTTTATTTTCTTTCTTTCTTTTTAGATGAAAAACAGATTAATTCTTTGAAGTGTCAATAAAGTTCCGATTTTTATTAAAGTTTCTTTTTTTTTTTTTATCAATTATTTAGTTTGTAATGAGATCTCTTACGTTATCATTTTAGTTCACACCTTCAGCATTATAATTGAAATAATACGATATTTGAAAAAAAATATATATGTATGGGTTTTTTTAGTGCATTTAAAAAAGAAGATTCTGCCAAACCAGCAAAAGAAAAAAATAAAGTGCCTTGGGTTGAGCTAAATACAATTGATCAATTACTTGATATAAAACAAGAGTCTAAAGTGATCCCTGTTGCAATATTTAAACACTCTACTAGGTGTGTTATAAGCCGGATGGTACTCAGAGATTTTGAGGACACATTTGCTATAGATTCAAGTAAAATAAAATTGTATTATCTAGACTTACTTACGTACAGAGATATTTCTAATGAAATTGGTTCTGAGTTTCAGGTGTTCCATCAAAGCCCTCAACTTATCGTTATAAAAAATGGCGAAGTTATTGCGCACGCTTCTCATAATGACATTAAGGCAGATACACTAATAAATTTGATATAAGAGGTTTTTATAAAGCACCGTGAGCAGTTTTAGGTGGATGATTCATTTTACAAAAAACTCCTTTCTTTAAGAAAGAAGGTTTTTTGTAAAATTGATAGTTTGCCTGCAAAAACAACGCTCCTTTGTAAAGGATAGATTACAAGGTGTTTTTTTTTATAATATCCTTTAGACTTAGTTTTAAATCTTCACCGGTGTCAAACACCATCTGTTCATTAGATGGAAAGGCAATGAAATTATATTTTAGAAAATTACGGTCTTCTTTAGTAAGTGCTCTTTTGTCTCCTGTAAATCCAGCAAAGGTATTTTTAAATATAAATTCACTAGATATGGGTAAACGATTTAGCCTGCGCCCTGTTTGAGTATTTGTGTAGATTACCGTTGCTGCTACACGTGCAGATTTTAATTGCGTAATATAGGTTATACTTGCTGAGACTCTTAGATAGACATCTTTTTTTATATCATTGCCTAAACTGTCTTTTGCTACATTCCCATTTGCGTCATATTCATACCGCCAGCCGTCTTTAATTCGCTTTGAACGTCTCTCTATAGTTTCACTTATTTTTTCTGGAGAAACATCAATATCTCTAAAGTTTAATGTGATGCCATGGCTATAATTTATATCGCGTTGTTGTTGGGTATGGTACTGCGTCCAGAACTTATCAAGACCATAGGTGTCTAGCTTTAATAATTCTTGTTCTAAAGCCGATGGTATTATTTGGTTTGTGCTATTTTTTAGCGCCACCAAGATAAAGTTTGTTCCATAAAAACGCGCGTTTTCTTTTTTGCTTGGTACATCTTTATAGTTGGGCTGTAGGTCCTCAAGCTCACAATAAATATAATAGGCAGTTCTATAATCTTTAAGAGTTTGATACTCCATATACAAAAAAGCCTCATCATATAAATATGCAATGTATGCTTGTTTTGCACTCAGAATTTTGTCACTATAATTTTCTAGCTTAAATACAGTATTTCTTTTTAGAGCTTGACTATACAGAGGAAGTAATGGACGGATTTTGTCCTGGATATACTCCATGTTTTGAAACGTATAATAGATTTCCTTTGCGCCAGATGCATATCCTTGTTTTTCAAGAAAGGAGATACGTCTAGTGTTTTTGGCAATAATTTTTTGAAATGCCTGCTCAAGTATTGCAATATGCGCATCCTTTTTTTGAGATACTTTGTCTTTTTGTAACTTTTTTACTGCCAGATCTATTGCTTTCTCGTAGTTTCCTTTGGCGAGTAGTTTTTGATTCCTTTTAACACTGCTGCAGGCAGTTAGCAGCAAAACCAGGCTTAAAATTGACAGTAGTTTTTTCATTGTTCTCTGGTATTAGTTAAATAATAGCATGTCAATAGCTATGCCAAAACACAGTGTCTATGTTTCAACATCCCGATAATGCACTGTTTTTTAATTTATTTCCTATCAACACTATGTTTACCAGCACCTAAAAGAGCAATACCTATAAAAGCAAATAAATATAATAATGCTTTTTCTTTCACAGCAACTGGGTCTGAACCATGTACTATAAAAGCAGCAACTCCCATAGTAACGATCACTGGAATACTCGCCAAGCGGGTTTTATATCCAATAATAATAAGCAATGGGCAGATAGCCTCTGCAAGTACTGTAAGGATAAATGATGGTGTGGCTCCAATACCTAGTGGATCTCCAAACTCCAAATTTCCTTGAATAAGTTTCATTAATTTCGGGATGCCGTGGGTTAGCATCATTCCGCTAAAACAAATACGTACTAATAATAAACCAATGTGGTATGTTGATGTCATGATATGGGGTGTTTATATTTAGGTTTAAAAATAGAAAAAAAGTTTTTGGTATTTAAGTTTTTTACAGAAACAAATTTGAATTGTAATACTTAGGTATGATTTTGTTATTAAGCTGTATTTTTACAAAAAAAATAACAAATACCTATGAACAAAGTTCGTGCTTGGGTCTCTGCAGCAAGACTTAGAACATTGCCACTCTCTATAGCTGGAATACTCGCCTCCAGTGCAGTTGCAATTAAGGTGCAAGTGTTTGCCACTCCAATTCTTATACTAGCAGTACTTACAACTTTGGGCTTTCAAATTCTTTCAAACTTTGCTAATGATTATGGTGACGGTATTAAAGGAACAGATAATAAAGATAGAGTAGGGCCAAAGCGAGCTTTTCAAAGTGGTTTGTTGACTGCAAAAGAGTTAAAAAAAGGAATGATTTTAACGGCAATTTTAACCTTGTTCTTGGCTTCTTTACTTATTTTCACTGCCTTTGGAAATGATCATATACTTCTTTCTTTTATATTTTTTAATTTAGGAATTGCAGCTATTGTTGCTGCTGTAAAATATACTGTGGGAGACAACGCTTATGGGTACAGAGCTATGGGTGACCTGTTTGTTTTTTTATTTTTTGGAATTGTAGGCGTCGTTGGTTGTTATTTTTTATTTTCAAAATCCTTAGGCGATCATGTTTTCTTATTGGCAATAGCAATAGGCTGTATGAGCACCGCGGTTCTTAACTTAAATAATATGCGTGATAGAATTGAAGATGAAAAAGTTCAAAAAAATACATTAGCTGTTGTATTAGGTGCTAAAAATGTGAAAATATACCATTGCTTTTTAATTTGTACGGGATTAATAGCTGCCCTTGTGTATTTGTTTGCTAGCAACGCAAAGCCACTTAGTTATCTGGCTCTACTTGCATTTATACCTCTTGTTATAAACATGATAAAGGTTTTTAAGAATGAAAACCCTGCAGCACTTGATCCAGAACTAAAAAAAATAGCATTAAGTACCTTTCTATTTGCACTAGTGCTGTTTGTAACAAGTTTTTTTTAAATCTCTTTTGTGTTCATTTATTTTACTTGAAAACTAATCTTTATATTGTATTTTAGCTTCTTAATTTTCAGGAGTATGCACATCTATTTATATCATTAAACAGACATCTTGAAGGCACATTATAAAAAACATATTCTCGAATTTAAAACGCCAAGTGGCACATCGCGAGGTGTTTTAAAAACCAAAGAAGCTTGGTTTATTATCCTTGAAGATCAGGGCAAACATGGTTTTGGCGAGTGTGGTATGTTACGCGGCTTGAGTATTGATGACCGTCCAGACTATGAAGATAGATTACAGTGGGTTTGTGCCAATATACATCTTGGAATGCAAGAGTTGTATGATTCATTAACTGAGTTTCCATCCATTCAAATAGCGGTAGAGATGGCTTTTATGTCTCTGCACAGCTATGATCCATTTCAAATATATCCATCTGCCTTTTCTCAGAGTGAGGCATCTATTGCTATAAATGGCTTGATATGGATGGGAGATAAGGCCTATATGAAAGAGCAAATTGCGGCAAAATTAAAGCAAGAATTTAGGTGCATTAAAATGAAAATTGGCGCGATTGATTTTGATACAGAACTAGCACTTTTAAAAAACATAAGACATGAGTTCTCTGCTTCAGAAATTGAAATTAGAGTAGATGCTAATGGAGCTTTTAGTCCTAAAAATGCATTAGAGAAACTTAAAAGATTATCAGATCTTGAGCTTCATTCTATTGAGCAACCCATAGGCGTAAAACAGTGGGATGAGATGGCTAGTTTGTGTAAAGAAAGCCCACTAGATATTGCATTAGATGAGGAGCTAATAGGTATTTTTTCTACAAAAGATAAAGCTGTATTATTGCAGCATATTAACCCCCAGTATATTATCTTGAAACCCAGCTTTATTGGTGGTTTTGCCGGTAGTGATGCCTGGATTAGTTGTGCCGAGGCACAGCAAATAAAATGGTGGATCACATCAGCCTTAGAGAGTAATGTAGGATTAAACGCAATTTCGCAGTATACGTTTACAAAAAATAGTACATTGCCTCAAGGTTTAGGAACAGGTAGTTTATACACTAATAATATAGTTTCTCCACTAGAAATAATAAGAGGAACCCTGCGGTATAACCCCATTAAAAAATGGAAATTTATTTATAATTTATGAATTACATTCAACAGGCATATAAAGGAAAGAACGAAACATGGATGTTTGCTCTCACTTTTGTTTTAACAGCAGGGTTGTTTATTTATAGCTTTGTGTTTTTTATCTTTTTTAGTGATGGTGTTGACCTTGCTGAACAACAAAGAAAGCTTACTGAAACCATACCAAGTAAAAACTTTTGGTTGGCGTTTAATTTAATACCCTTCGCCTTTTTATTAGGTCTATTGTTTTTACTGGTTAAATTTCTTCATGATCGTAGTATTTTATCCCTAACAACATCTCGAAAAAAAGTAGATTGGCGTCGCGTTTTCTTCTCATTTTCTCTTATTGTTATAATTACATTGCTTTCTTTTGGTATTTCATTTTACAATGATCCATCACAAGTAGTCTTACAATTTGATCCCTTAAAATTTGGTATTTTGTTGGTGATAAGTCTTCTCTTATTTCCTCTTCAAATTGGCTTAGAGGAGTATTTGTTTAGAGGCTACATGATGCAGCATTTAGGTGTTCTATTAAAGAACAGATGGCTTCCGTTACTTATTACATCAATACTTTTTGGGGTGTTTCATAGCGCAAACCCAGAGGTGGAACAGATGGGCTACAGTATCATGATATTTTATATTGGTACTGGTCTACTCTTGGGTATTATGACATTAATGGATGATGGGCTAGAATTAGCATTAGGATTTCATTTTGGTAACAATCTATTAGCGGCTACATTAGTTACTTCACAATGGTCTGCATTGCAAACAGATGCTGTTTTTAAATCTGCCGCAGAACAGGCAGGCACGAGTACTTTAATTGATGTTATCTTACCAGTATTGGTATTATATCCTATAATTTTATTAATATTAGCAAAGAAATACAAATGGAATAACTGGACCCAAAAGCTTTTTGGAAAAGTAGCGCCACCAAGTCTTGATATAAAAAAGACATAAATAAACTATTTTTGAAACCATCTCAACAACTACATCCTTCTTTTAAATTTAACGGTCTTGAGTTTGCGACCGCTGAAGAAATTGTGCTTTTTGCCCAAAAGCTAAAAGAAACAGGGGCTCCCTATGAAGTTGCTATTGCTAGTTTTATTGTAAAATGGTTTAATGATAAGCTGTATATAAAAGTAAAAACATCTGGATCTACAGGGGCTCCAAAAAAGATAAAATTACTTAAAGCAAATATGGTTCATAGCGCCTTTGCTACTGGAGTGTATTTTAACTTAGGTACAGATAATACAGCACTACTTTGTTTGTCTGCAAAATATATTGCAGGAAAAATGATGCTTGTTCGCGCCTTAACGATGGGGTGGGATTTGCATGTTGTTGCACCAGATAAAGATGCAATTACACAATATGATAATGTGTATGATTTTGCGGCAATGGTTCCATACCAGGTATATCATACCTTAAGCGCACTTGATAAAATAAAAATACTTATTATTGGTGGAGGTGTTATTGCCCCAGATTTAGAAGCTAAGCTACAATTAAAAAGCACAGAAGTGTATGCTACCTATGGCATGACGGAGACCATCACACATGTTGCTATGCGCCGTGTTAATGGCCCTAGTAAAACACATGTATATACCGCTTTGCCTAATATTGGCTTTAGTACAGATGTTAGAGGTTGTTTGGTTATTGATGCCCCCAACCTTACAAACCCTGAGGTTATTACTAATGATGTTGTAACACTACTTAGCCCCACAACCTTTGAGTGGCTTGGTAGATATGATAATGTAATTAATAGTGGTGGTGTAAAGTTATTTCCAGAAAAAATAGAAAGACTATTACGAGATTTTATTAAAGTTCCTTTTTTAATATCATCACTACATGATGAGGCCCTGGGGGAGCAGCTTATTTTAGTGCTAGAACTTGAAGATCCAAAAGAAGCATCCAATTATCGTACTGTGATTTCTGAACTAGAATCCTACCACAGACCTAAAAAAATATTTACCCTTTCAAAATTTCCGCTAACAGAAACAGGTAAAATTAAGCGCAGTAGTATTCGAAGTATTATTAAAGGGTATCACTAGCGTTTTTTATATTAGGTCTTCTTTTAAATGCTTCGGTTTTTTTCTATCTTTATAAAGCAAAAAATACCCTCATGAAGCATTCCTTTTTTTTATTGTTATTCACTGTTTTTTTTTCGGCAACTACAGGAACACAGCTGCAAGCGCAAATACTATCAGAGCGGGATCGTGCCAGCCTTCGTGATGAAATTCTAAAGGATAGATTTGAAAATGTGCTTCCAAAATTAATGGATGATACGGGTATTGATATGTGGCTAGTGATTGCTAGAGAATATAATGAAGATCCGGTAATGCGCACCATGCTTCCTGCAAAATGGTTAAACGCACGAAGAAGAACTATTTTGGTTTTTTATAGAGATAAAACCCAAAATACCATAGAGCGTCTAGCTGTTGCAAGGTATGATGTTGGAGAAAACGTAAGCTCTGCTTGGGACAAAGAAAAACAACCAAAACAATGGCGGCGTTTGGTAGAGATTATTCAAGAACGTTCTCCAGAAAAAATTGGTTTAAATATATCAAAACATTTTGGCATCGCAGATGGCTTAGTGAAAACAGATTATGATGAGCTTTTGGAGGCTCTACCAAGTGCCCTAGAGCAAAAAATAGTATCTGCAGAAAAACTAGCGATTGGCTGGATTGAGACCAGATCCCAAAAAGAAATGCAATTGTATACTCAATTAGTAACTATAACCAGTGCTATTATTGATGAAGCATTTAGCGATTCTGTGATTACTCCAGGTGTAACTACCACAGATGATGTAGTTTGGTGGATGAGACAGAAAGTTACTGATTTAGGGCTAGAAACTTGGTTTCATCCTACCATTGATGTGCAACGTACTGCCGAGGTGATGAAAAGCCATATATATTCATTTTCAAAAGGGGAGAATGAAAAAACAATCTTTCCAGGAGATTTGTTGCATTGTGATTTTGGGATCACGTATGTTTCATTAAATACAGACTGTCAAAGACATGCATATGTATTAAAAAAGGGAGAAATTAATGTGCCTTCTTTTTTAATATCTGCTTTTGCACAGGGCACAAGGGTACAAGATATTTTTACAGGAAATTTTAAAACTGGACGCACTGGAAATGAAGTATTAAAAATGTCATTACAACAGGGGGTAGATGAAGGTCTAAGGCCTTCTATTTATACGCATCCATTAGGAACCTATGGCCATAGCTCTGGTACAACTCTTGGGATGTGGGATAGTCAAGAGGGTGTTCCTGTAAGGGGTGATTATCCTTTGCATGAAAACACCGTTTATGCCATTGAGCTTAATACCACCGTTACACTTGCTGAATGGAAAAAAGACATTCGTATTATGTTAGAAGAGGCAGGGTATTGGGGTACTAATGGGTTTAGGTATGTTAATGGTAGGCAAGAAGCTATTAAAGCAATTGCTTGGTAGTATTTTTAGACCTGTATTACTCCTAAGTTAAAAGGTTTCTCGATAGGTGCGTGGTTTGCAGCTTCGATACCCATAGAAACCCAGGTTCTTGTATCTAATGGGTCTATGACACCGTCTGTCCAGATGCGTGAAGCAGCATAGTAAGGAGATATTTGATTGTCATATCTAGCCTTTATATTGTCGTACAACGCTTTCTCTTCTTTTGGTGAAATTTCTTTTCCTTGTTTTTTAAGTGATGCTGTTTCTATTTGCAATAATACTTTGGCAGCACTGTTACCACTCATTACTGCTAAATTTGCACTTGGCCATGCAGCAATTAACCTTGGGTCATAGGCCTTACCACACATAGCATAATTTCCTGCACCGTAACTATTACCAATAATAATAGTGAATTTTGGAACCACACTATTACTTACCGCATTTACCATTTTAGCACCATCTTTTATAATACCGCCATGTTCACTTTTACTTCCCACCATAAAGCCGGTTACGTCTTGTAGAAAGACTAACGGAATTTTTTTCTGGTTACAATTGGCAATAAAACGCGTGGCTTTATCTGCACTGTCACTGTATATAACTCCGCCAAATTGCATTTCACCTGTTTTGGTTTTTACAAGCGTACGTTGGTTTGCAACAATACCTACTGCCCAGCCTTCAATACGAGCATATCCAGTAAGGATCGTTTGGCCATAGCCTTCTTTGTACTCTTCAAAATCACTGTTGTCTACCAGCCTAGAAATAATTGCGCGCATGTCATATTGCTCTGCTCTAGATTTTGGAAGAAGACCATATATTTCTTGTGGATCTTGCTTAGGATTAGCTGCTTTTTCTCTGTTGTATCCAGCAGTGTCAAAATCGCCAATTTTTGATACAATATTTTTTATTTTATCTAGCGCATCTTTATCGTCTTTGGCTTTGTAGTCTGTTACACCGCTAATTTCACAATGGGTTGATGCACCACCTAATGTCTCGTTGTCGATACTCTCACCAATTGCTGCTTTTACAAGGTAGCTTCCCGCTAAAAAAATACTCCCTGTCTTATCTACAATGATAGCCTCATCACTCATAATGGGTAAGTAGGCTCCGCCTGCAACACAGCTACCCATAATAGCAGATATTTGAGTAATACCCATGCTGCTCATTACGGCATTGTTTCTAAAAATACGGCCAAAGTGTTCTTTGTCAGGAAAAATTTCGTCTTGCATCGGCAAATAGACACCGGCACTATCTACTAGGTAAATAATAGGCAACCTGTTTTCTATGGAGATTTCTTGAGCGCGTAAATTTTTCTTTCCTGTAATAGGAAACCAAGCTCCTGCTTTTACAGTAGCATCATTAGCCACAACAATACATTGCTTACCTTTAACATATCCTATTTTGACAACTACACCACCACTAGGGCAGCCTCCATGTTGTTCATACATTCCATCTCCAGCAAAAGCACCAATCTCTATAGATTTCTTGTTGTCATCCAATAAATAATCAATGCGTTCTCTTGCAGTCATTTTCCCTTTGGCGTGATGTTTTTCGATGCGTTTTTCACCACCCCCTAGTTTTACTTTAGCAAAACGTTTGCGTAAATCTGAAAGAAGTAACTTGTTATGATCTTCGTTTTTATTGAAGCTAAGGTCCATAGTGATGTTTTATATCTGTAAAAATACAAAACAATGCTATTATCAATATGGCAAAACTATTTTTAATTCACGATATTTGCGATAACACTACTTGCTAGGAGTTGCTGTTTTTTTTCTTTTGAAATTGTATTACATCATATGGTGTGATTAAATGCTAAGAAGTAGCCTTCTTTATAACAGCTAAAGTTTGTAGTTTAATTTTTTTATACTTCATACATATTTCTAGTAGTTTTGATGTAAACAAACCTAATATTACCTCGCTGTTTTGAATGTTTAAATAGCTGAAAATAAAAACCTATGATGAATAAAAACACTGTTTTAGGATATGCCACTTTAATAATGATTATTGTTGGATTATCTCTTATAGCCCTTGGTGCATTTAGATATGATGATGTTGCTGGCTGGGGATTTGCCTCTGTAGGAATTGGATTTTTTGCAATTGCTTGGGTGTTTAATGCCTTGAAAGGAAGAATGTAATTTTGTTTTTTATAAAGTACTAACTATTAATTATCAATAATGTCTGACGATAAAAAAGTAATTTTCTCAATGTCTGGTTTGACTAAATCTTTCCAGAATGCACAAACGCCTGTGCTTAAAAATATTTACCTAAGTTTTTTCTATGGAGCAAAAATTGGTATCCTTGGTCTTAATGGAAGTGGTAAGTCTACCTTACTTAAAATTATTGCAGGAGTAGATAAAAACTATCAAGGTGATGTTGTTTTTTCTCCAGGGTATACCGTTGGGTACTTAGAGCAAGAGCCTCAACTAGATCCAGAAAAAACTGTTTTGGAGATTGTAAAAGAGGGAGCTGCAGAAACAGTAGCGATTCTTGATGAATACAATAAGATTAACGATCAATTTGGCCTAGAAGAAGTATATAGTGACGCAGATAAAATGGATAAACTCATGGCGCGTCAATCTATATTACAAGATCAAATAGATGCAAGTAATGCTTGGGAGTTAGACACTAAATTAGAAATTGCTATGGATGCTTTGCGTACTCCAGAGGGTGATAAAAAGATAGGCGTGCTCTCAGGTGGTGAGCGCAGGCGTGTAGCGCTTTGTAGGCTGCTCTTGCAAGAGCCTGATGTGCTGCTTCTTGATGAGCCTACCAATCATTTGGATGCAGAAAGTGTTCACTGGTTAGAGCATCATTTAGCACAATATAAAGGAACGGTTATAGCTGTAACCCATGATAGATATTTCTTAGATAATGTAGCGGGTTGGATTCTTGAACTAGATAGAGGAGAAGGTATTCCTTGGAAAGGAAATTACTCTTCTTGGCTTGATCAAAAATCAAAGCGTTTGGCACAAGAAAGCAAAACAGCTAGTAAGCGTCAAAAAACATTAGAACGAGAGTTAGAATGGGTTCGTCAAGGTGCAAAAGGAAGACAAACCAAACAAAAAGCACGTTTAAATAACTATGACAAGTTGATGAGCCAGGATCAAAAACAACTTGACGAAAAGTTAGAGATATACATACCTAGTGGCCCGCGTTTGGGAGCCAATGTTATCGAGGCTACTGGGGTAAGTAAGGCCTATGGAGATAAATTGCTGTATGAAGACTTAAGTTTTAATTTACCACAAGCTGGAATTGTTGGAGTCATTGGGCCAAACGGTGCTGGTAAAACAACCATTTTTAGAATGATTATGGGGGAAGAGACCCCAGATAAAGGGTCTTTTAAGATTGGCGATACTGCAAAAGTTGCCTATGTAGATCAAGCACACTCTAATATTGATCAAGATAAATCTATCTGGCAAAACTTTAGTGATGAACAAGAGTTAGTGCTTATGGGCGGCAAGGAAGTAAACTCTAGAGCTTATTTAAGTAGATTTAATTTTACAGGGAGTGAGCAAAATAAAAAGGTCTCATTGCTTTCTGGTGGAGAACGAAATAGGTTACACCTTGCCATGACTTTAAAAGAAGAAGGTAATGTGCTGCTTTTGGATGAGCCTACCAACGATTTAGATGTAAATACCCTAAGAGCATTAGAAGAAGGTCTTGAGAGTTTTGCGGGCTGTGCGGTAGTTATTAGTCACGACCGTTGGTTTTTAGATAGAATTTGCACTCATATCCTCGCTTTTGAGGGTGACAGTCAAATATATTTCTTTGAAGGAGGGTTTAGTGAGTATGAAGAAAACAAGAAAAAGCGTTTGGGTGGAGATTTAATGCCAAAGCGTATTAAGTATAAGAAGTTGGTCAGATAAGTCTGAGGCTATAGAGTTTTTAAAAATTTCCGAAGTGATACGTATCCCTTCGGATTTTTTTTGAGATCCTGGCACCTCTTTATTTTTATATTAGGATTAATACCTTAGTAATCTTCTGTATTTTTACAGTAAACGTAAATTTAAGCTTATGAAATTTTTTATCGATACTGCTAATCTAGAACAAATCAAAGAAGCGCAAAGCCTTGGGGTTCTTGACGGGGTTACCACAAACCCTTCTTTGATGGCTAAAGAGGGTATTACAGGGCACGATAATATACTAAAGCACTATGTAGATATCTGTGCTTTAGTAGATGGTGATGTGTCTGCTGAGGTCATTGCCACAGATGTTGCAGGAATGATAAAAGAAGGTGAGGCCCTTGCAAAACTTCATGAGCAAATTGTTGTCAAAATACCCATGATTAAAGATGGTATTAAGGCTATAAAATATTTTAGTGATCGTGGCATTAGAACCAACTGTACCTTGGTTTTTTCTTCTGGACAAGCTTTGCTTGCAGCAAAAGCTGGAGCAACTTATGTATCCCCCTTTATTGGTAGACTAGATGATATTTCTACCGATGGGCTCAATCTAATTGCTGAAATTAGATTGATTTATGATAACTATGGTTTTCAAACTCAAATTCTGGCTGCCTCTGTAAGGCATACTATGCATATTTTGGATTGCGCAAAAATTGGTGCAGATGTAATGACAGGACCTCTGTCTTCTATTGAAGGCCTTTTAAAACATCCTTTAACAGATATTGGACTTGCAAAATTCTTAGAAGATTATAATAAAGGGAATTAAAGACATTATTTTTTGTTAAGATGTCCTAATAATAATGATTCGAAATTTTGATTGAAAAGATTTGAATTCCCTTCTAGAATAATACCTCCCACGTCCACAATCATTGCTTTGTTAGCAGAGTTGATGAACAAAGCATTTTTGGCAGTAGTGCTATTCTCTAATTGGTACTCATGTGCTTGGTTATATCCTGAGCTAATGACGGTCTCTTTCCATGCTAGGTAATCTGAACCGGTGTTAATCCCTATAAAATTATACTCTGGGTATTTGCTTTTCAGCTCTGCAACACGTACGTGAATTTCTTTGTAATGCTTAACAGATTCTCTATTCCAGAAAAAGAAAACACTTTTTGAAGTATTTATTTTTTGAAGTGAGATTAGCTTTTTGTTTGCCGTTACAAGTAAAACGCCAGGAATCATGTTTCCTGCGTTTATCTTTGCGGTGTTTTGTGCGTATATTTCTACGTCTTTTTGATGTGTTTTGTTGTGATCTAGTTTTTTAAATAAACGAACTAAATCTTGTTCTTTTTGTGTGTCATCTGCATGAGCTAAATAACGTTTTACGTTCGTGTGTAATAAATTATCATGTAGTTGGGTATTGGTAATCCATTGATCGATAAGTTTTAATTTTTGTTCTTGATGCCTAAAGGATGCCTTTATGAAAAGATCACTTTCTTGTTTGTATGCATCATGGGCAAGATTATCTAGATACCTGTTTAAAAACTGATAATATGTATAATAATTTTTTAGTATGTTGTTGTTGAGCTCAATACTGTCTCTGTATGTAAAGAACCCTTCAGGAAATATAAGATCTTTGTTTTCTGCGAAAGAATTTTTTGTAGAAAGATAAAGTTCCTTTCTAGAATAGTAATTGTAATTTATATTTGCAGACGCTATTGATATAAAGGTTTCGCTAGGATTTTCTGAAACTATAAACTCATCTAATTCAATAAATAATGCTTTTTTTGAATGTGCTATTTCTTCTTCAAAGGCCTGTGGATTTAATTTATAGAGTTCGGGTAACTTTTTGTCCTCTTCTTCATTGCTAAGAAACAAGTTCATTAAAAAATTATTTTTTTCTGCACCCCTACCACTGAAGGCTAGTGATTCGTCAAAATCTACCGTATTTAGATGAAACATAATGCTATCTCCTGGCTCAATAAATATATATTGTAGCTCGTTGTGTCTTATTATGTAGAGGTTTGTCTGTAGGTTCTCACATTGAAAGTCAAAAGAACCATTAGCATTTAAAGCTATTGTGTCATTTCTTTTATCGGGATGACTAAGTAGTACATAATCCATTTTCGGATTAATTATTTGACCTCCAAGATAGGTGGTAACCCCGTTTTTATCTTTGTTGTTACAAGATAAAATACAGACGCTTAATAATATATAAAGTAAATACTTGGTCAAAATAGGTTGTCTTTCAACACAAATATAGCTCACTGTTTTACGCTATGTTGTTAATATGTCGTTAAAACAAATTAAAAAACATTAATCTTTATTTAATAGGCTATTATTAGCTACTTTTGCCGAAATTTTAATACTAAATATCATGCTTTCAGTTTCTAATCTTTCAGTACAATTTGGTAAAAGAGTGCTTTTTGATGAGGTAAATACAAAATTCGTTTCGGGGAATTGCTACGGTATTATTGGTGCTAATGGTGCTGGTAAGTCAACCCTACTTAAGATTATTTCTGGCAAACAAGATCCTACCTCTGGACATGTACATTTACAGTCTGGAAAACGCATGTCTGTTTTAGAGCAAAACCACAATGCCTATGATGAATTTCCTGTTTTGGAAACCGTTGTGCGTGGAAATAAAGATTTGTTTAAAATTAAAAGTGAAATTGATGCACTCTATGCAGATTACACAGATGAAAATGCAGAGAAAATAGGAGAGCTACAAGTGCTTTTTGAAGAAATGGATGGCTGGAATGCAGACAGTAACGCAGCAGCACTTCTCTCAAATCTTGGCATCGATGAAAGCCTACACAATAGCCCTATGGGTGATGTAGATGGAAAACAAAAAGTTCGTGTATTGTTGGCACAAGCGCTCTTTGGAAATCCAGACGTGTTGATTATGGATGAGCCCACCAATGATTTAGATTATGAAACAATTGCTTGGTTAGAACATTTTTTAGCCAACTATGATGCCTGTGTTATAGTAGTGTCTCATGACCGTCACTTTTTGGATGCAGTATGTACCCATATTAGCGATATTGATTTTGGAAAAATAAATCACTTTAGCGGTAATTATACATTTTGGTATGAAAGCAGCCAATTAGCAGCACGTCAACGCTCTCAACAAAACAAGAAAGCAGAAGACAAAAAGAAAGAATTAGAAGATTTTATACGTCGTTTTTCTGCCAATGTTGCAAAGTCTAAGCAAGCTACTAGTAGAAAAAAAATGATTGAAAAACTAGATGTAACTGACATTAGGCCATCTAGTAGAAGATACCCTGCCATTATATTTGACCGTGAACGCGAAGCTGGAGATCAAATTTTAAATATTGAGAATTTATCTGCCACACTAGATGGAGAGGTACTATTTAAAGACATTCATTTAAATCTTGCTAAAGGAGATAAAATTGTAATTTACTCTAAAGATTCAAGAGCTACCAGTGCTTTTTATCAAATCATTAATGGGAATACAAAAGCTGATGCAGGCGAATTTCATTGGGGTGTAACAACCAATCAAAGTTATTTACCATTAGACAACCACCACTTTTTCGAAAGTAAGGACATGAACTTGGTAGACTGGTTACGCCAATGGACTAAGACAGAAGAAGAAAGAGAAGAAGTACATATTAGAGGGTTCTTAGGGAAAATGATTTTTAGTGGAGAAGAAGCCTTAAAGAAATGTAATGTGCTTTCTGGAGGAGAAAAAGTGCGTTGTATGTTGAGTAGAATGATGATGATGCGTGCTAATGTACTTATGTTGGATGAGCCAACCAACCATTTAGATTTAGAATCTATTACAGCATTTAATAACTCACTTACAAACTTTAAGGGTACCATTATGCTAACCACTCATGATCATGAGTTTGCACAAACTGTTGGTACACGGGTTGTAGAATTAACACCTAATGGAGTGATAGATCGTTATATGTCTTTTGATGAGTACATGAATGATCCAAAAATTAAAGAACAAAGAGATAAAATGTATGCAGTAAAAGCATAGTATTATTTTTTAAATAGTAAAGCTGCATGTTAATACATGCAGCTTTTTTTATGGCTTAGAAATAATATCACTCACCAGATAAGAAAGTGCTTTGGCAACTTGGTTATGGTGTA
>CEST01036762.1_pt1 | contig 15962 bp, 14 predicted proteins | sample 326921 | NCBI WGS metagenome assembly CEST01 (sample SAMEA2621509, study PRJEB7988) | marine metagenome | biome: marine biome (ENVO:00000447); feature: surface water layer (ENVO:00002042); material: "saline water (ENVO:00002010), including plankton (ENVO:xxxxxxxx)" | depth 5 m
AATTATTTTCTTCTTCATAATTATTTTCTTCTTCATAATTATTTTCTATATTATTATTTTCTTCATAATTATTTTCTATATTATTTTCTTGATACAGATCCAAGTTTGAAAATTGTTCTATATAACTGGTTTCCTCTAATAATTTTTCTTCAACCTCAGATAAAAATTTTTTTACATTATTTTTTTCTTTGAATGATGTATTTTTTAACGAATCTATTTTTATTTTTATTTCATTTGAAGTTGGATTTTTTAATTCTAATATATTATATAGATCTTCTTTTGTGTAATCATTAATATTTAAATTTATATTATTATTTAAATATTCATCATTATTTATTTCTTTTAAAATAGTGTTTGAATTTTCAAAATCATTACCATCTGCATTTACATTTTTTAGTAAAGATATTGAATCTATCATTGTTGTTTCTTCAACTTTATATTCTTTATTATTATTTTCTTTATATAGAATTATGTTAGAAAATTCTTCTATCGTGGAGTTTTCCTCTAATAATTTTTCTTCAACCTCAGATAAAAATTGTTTAACATTATTATTTTTTTTAAATAATGTATTTTTTAATAAAGCTATTTTTACTTTTATGTCATTTGAATTTGGATTTTTCAATTCTAATATATTATATAAATCTTCTCTTGTATAATCATTGATATTCAAATTTATATTATCATTATTATCATCATTATTATTATCATTATTATCATCATTATCATGATCATTATTATTATCATCATTTAATATATTTTTTGTTTTTTCAAAATCAACATTATTATTGTTATTGTTGTTAGTAATATTTGATAATATGGTACTTGAATCATTCATAGTTTTTTCTTCAAAATTATCATCTTTCAACATCCACATGTTATATATTTTAGTAATTAATTATAATAATTAAATTTTAATTTCTTTTAAAGATTCATTTATTAATTTTGTAAAATTTAATATTTTTGAATTTTGTAAATATTTTGGAATTTCTTGTATACCATGACCTCTTTTATAATGTTTTTTTGTTTTGAATAGAAAATGTTCTAAAATGTTTAATAAATTTTTTAATTTATTAGTTAAATTTTCTTTATTAAAATGTTTATTTGAATAATATATGTATCTGTTATAATTATTATCTTTGTATATTTTATAATTTTTTTTAAATAAAACATTTTTTATAATACCAATTCCTTCTATTTTATTTGTTGAATTGTTCATTTCTAATATTATTATATTCTCATTTGGTGATATTGTTGAATTTATTTTAATAGGCGAACCATAAATACTACCAATGTGATTATTATTTTTTTTCCAATTATTATTCTCTTCTTTTGTTATATTATTGAATCTTGTTACACATAATTTTAACATTCGCTTCTTTTTTTATTTTTTTTTGTTTATCAATTTTTTAAATAATATAATGTTATTTTTACTTTTTCCTTATTTATTATATTTTCTTTTAATTTTTTTATTTTTGTATCATTATCGTAATCTTCTAATATTATATTATTTATTTTATAAATAAATTTGTATTTATTTATTATTTCATATATTTCATTATCATATATGTTTTCATTTACGTTTTTTATAACAATATAATTATTATTTAATTCTATATTTATGTTTAAACTATTATTTTTTATGTCTAATTCTAATTCTTTTGTATTATTATTTTGTTGTGATATTATTTCATCTTTAATAATATCTACATATTTTTTTTTATCTTGATGAATTTCTAATAATATATTTTCAACTGATGATTTCGGATATTCATTCTTTAATTCATTTTTTAATTCCTTTCTAATTCCATCTTTCCAATTATTATTATTAAAAGTATTTATTAAAATATCTTTTAATTCCAATTCTGATAATTTTAATTTTTTTGATATATCGAGATGTTCAGCATATTGTTCTTCTACTTTTTTTTTTGATATGTTTATTATTTTATCTAATATAGACATTATAAATTATAAATTATAATGATCATTTATTTAAATACTTATTATATTATTATTATAATATTAGGTTATTATGATATTTTTATATATTCTATATTTTTCTTATTTTTTGACATTTCTTTTTGTCTTCTCAATTAATTATATTTATTATAAATTATCTTCTTCTTTTAATTATTATCTTCTTCATTTGTTATTCAAAATTATTAATATCAATGGTGCGCCTATGATTAAATTTACCCAGTGGTTTTTAAGTGTATTTGATAACATATTTGTTACCGATAAAAAAACAAATTGTATTATTTTTGATATATTCAATAATATTTATAATAATTGTTATATTCATTCATTTGAGTATACTAAAAATTTATTTTATCAGGAGTATAAATCTTCTTTTGATGATGTTATGATTCTTGACGAATCTTTTTCTGTTAAATCTGGCTCTATTGCTCAAGTATATAAATGTTATCATAAAGAATTAAATAAATACGTTGCTGTTAAAGTTATTCATCCTAATATTTGTTATCAATTCATATGGTTTAAAAAAATTATTGATATATATATATATATTACTGAATTCAATATATTTAAAAAATATATATTACCATTTGATTTTATTACTATTTATAACGATTTTTATAAACAAACTGACCTTAATAATGAATCTTATAATATGACTTTATTCAAAGAATTCTATAAAGATAATGAAATAATTGTTATTCCTCAATCTATATTTTCTAGTAAAAATATTTTAATTATGGAGTTTTATGATGGTCTATTATTCTCAGAACTTGAATATTCAGAATATTTCAAAACTAATATATATGCTATCTTCAAAATATTTAATCTTGATATGCTTTTATCTAAATCTATATTTCATAATGATTTACATATTGCTAATTGGATGATTATTCATGATTCTTCTAATAATAATTTAGATATGTCATATGTTTCATTTGATAATATTAAAATAGTTATATTAGATTTTGGATATTGTAACAAAAATTATTATATGGAGTTCACCAAAGAATTTATTATGTATTCTGATGTAGGTGATTATAGTAAATTATTAGATATTGTTATTTCGGTTATTAAAAAAGAAAATAAAATTACACTTGATAAACGTGCTATATTTCAATATATGTATGAATGTCACACCGCTACTGATAAAAATTTATATGATAATAAGTTATATGATAATAATAATTATGTTAATCTAAATTGCACTATAGATATTTGTATTAATAACTGTAATAATTACGACAATTTTTTTGATAATGCAAAAAATTTACACTTTTTAGATAAGATTAATTTTTTAATTTATTTTTTAAAATATTGTATTACACATAATATTGTATTAAATAAATATTTGTTTGATCTTTTAATATATTTTATTGTTATTTGGAAAAATCTTTCCGCCTATTCATATAATATTGATAATAAAAAGGTATTGTCTATATCCAACTATTATGCAAAAAAATATAATTTTGATAGTATTTTAGATTGGAATAATACGTTTTATAAAAATAATAATGATTTACATAATATCTATACTAATACTTATTTAGATGATATATCATCTAATAACCTTAATGATATTATATCTTTATAAAAATTTATTTTATTTTATTTCTAATCAAATAAAATAACCTCACACTATCGTACAAGTTTTGAATAATATCTTCATAAAAAAATTTATTAAGATTTTAATTATATTTAAATTAGTCTAATATTATTTAAATATATTTAAATATATTTTTATCTATATTATAAGTATATAATATATTATATTTTGTATGGGTGCTGGTATAATGCCTATTGCTATTTATAAAGAAACCTTATTTGTTTTACTTGGAAAAGAAAGATTTAAAGAAAATAAAAAAAATTTATGGTGTGATTTTGGCGGCGGTGTAGATAAAAAAAATAAATTTGAAATTAATAACCCTTATTACACTGCTATAAGAGAAGGAGTTGAAGAATTAAATGGTCTTCTTGGTGATTTTAAAATATTGAAAAATAAAGTAGATCAACATCTTTTATGTAATATTTCAAATAATGATGATACCTATCATTCTTTTTTATTTAATATTGATTATGATATTAATTTACCAATATATTTTAATAATCAAAATAAATTTATAGAAGAAAAATTATATAATATAGCCACTGCTAATAATGGGTTGTTTGAAAAATCTGAAATTAAATGGTTTTCTATTATTCAATTAAAAAAAATACTACATGATGATAAGCCGTTTTTTAGAAAACATTTTATTTCAATAATTAATCAAATAATTAAAAATGAAAAAAATATTACAAACAAAATATTATAATTTTTTTTTATTATATAAAAAAATTATAATATTTGTTTATTGCATTTTTTACCATGGTCTTTAATATTTATAAATATTAGTTAAAACTTATATTTTATCATAATATTTGCTATTTTATGGTCGCATTTTTTTACTTGATACAATAGTATGGCTAGGTAAATCTTCTTTTTCTTTTTCTTCTTCTTCTTCTTTTTCTTTTAGTTTTTCTTCTTTTAGTTTTTCTTCTTTTAGTTTTTCTTTTAGATGGTTTTGAACTTGGTTTTGGTCATGAGGTTGATCTTGCAATTGGTCTTTAACTTGTTTAACATTCATATTTTCCTTTTTCTCAATTACATAATTTTCATTTTTTGAATCTTTTGAACTTTTGTTAATTAAAAGTGGCCAGAATTTTTTGTTATAATAGATAAACTGGGTCTTGGTTTCTTCATTTTTGATATCTAAAAGAAGATCTTTTGCTTTTTTATTATCAAACCAACATTTGAAATGAATAAATGCTTCCCGTCTATTTTTTTGATTATTAAAAACAAAATCTACATTTTGTACAGATCCAATCTTATGTTGAAAGAATTGTTGTTTAACATAATATTCTGTAATATTTTTTGAAACAATTGGAATGTACAAAGAAACCGTCTTTACAGAACTAGATGTCATTTTATCTATTTTATTTTATCTTTTTATATTATTATTGTATATATTATAATAATAAATCATTTCAATTTTATTATAAACTAACATTTTTTTATTTGGTAAATTCATTATAAAATTTAATTTTTTATATTAATATTAATATAAATTGAAATTATAATATTATATTATTATTATATTATAATATTATTATTTCATAAAACTTATATAATATGTATAAAAATTTATCTCTTGATACTGACAATTATTATAATGTAAAAAAAAGAAAATATGATGAATTTTCTAATTTTTTTAAATGTAAATTGTTTGATCATAATATTTATGACTCTTCTTTGTATTGTATTGATAATCATATTTATTTTAATACTATCATTAATGATGATAATATAAGAAAACTTAAAAATATTATTTTACAATTAAAATCTAATTATGCTTTTAAATTAAATGATACTTTTATTTATATACATATTAATGAAAACAAATTTAATAAAACCCCACATAATTATGGCTATTTGTCAGCATTGCTTAATAATATCGAAATTTTTAAATCTTCTGATATTCCATTAGTCAGTATTGCGCATGGAGATATTTCTGATATATATATATTTTTATGTTCATTATGTCAGTATAGTTATATTGGCAAAAATGTTACCGTTACTATTAATCAATTAAAAGACAATTTTTGGAATAATTGTATTCAATCTAATTACGCCGATAATGATTTTAAAAACACTATTATTGGTTTATTTAATATGGTTACTAATAATAAAATTAAATTAAATAAAATTTCTTATTATTTAGATAACGGATTTGTTATGAATGCTAAAAAAGCTGTTAAAAATCGTTTATTTTCTGATATTATTTGATTATTTTTGTATTTAATTATATAAACATTCAAACGTTAATAAAAATGACCAATCTCTATCGTTTAAATTTAATAATTCACCATACTCATCTATTAGAGAAATTTTCAATCTGCTTACATTCGTTGGTCCAAAATATTCTCTTATGTTTTTTTGATTTGTTAAAAAATCTATTGCTGCCCCTGTATTTATCAAATTGCTATTATTCTTTTTTTTTTCTTCTAATAACATCCCTATATTTATTCTAGCTATTATATTTGGTGATAATAATGATTCTGTTGCTAAAGTAAAATAATTTTTTGAATTCGCTTGAAAATCATCTATTGCTATGTAAACATATTTTGCATAAGATATGTAACAAGGTAATGAACCAAAATTTTCATTGTCTTTTAAACCATATTTTGTTGGTGTATATATATGATATGCTTTTTCGGTTGAAGGCATGCTCTCCACATCCACTGGTTTGTTAATATCACTAATTTTGTAAGAGGCGTCTACTTTTAAATCTGAATATGTTGTCCTAATCTGTGTTCCTTTATATACCCAATCGGTTGGTTTTGTTACAGTTATTCTTTTAAAATCAATTTTTTTTATGGTATCATCTTCTATTAAAGAGTTGTCCGTTTGTTGTAACCCTAACATATGAGTCAATTGCTTTTGTTGTATTACTCTTCTATCATCATATATTTCTTTTTTAGATGAACAATTAGTGTTTGTATCTGTACAATTTCTTTTTTCAAATGGATAATCTGAATAGTTTAATTTTATGTAAAACCCCACTTCTTGCTCACTAGTAATGTCTGTATAATCCTCTAATAAGTTACCAAATTTATCTAAATATATTGCATTTAATAAGGGGCTATTGCTTATATCGGTATACACTACATTGAACTTCTCATTATTTTTATCTGATAATACACCATAATCATTATTAGACATAATTATTATTGGTGATAATACAAAATATACTAAACCAGTCGTTTTATCTATCCCACATTGTAATACATTACTTAAATCTGTTCCGTATATTTGATTTTGTACTTCATCTATTATATTTTCATTTGTATATATGCCATTGGTTAATTCTATATCTGCTACCCACTCTCCTACTTTTTCTGAGACTTCGGTATTTCTTTCTATTGAATATATACTTAAAATATTGTTTTTGTTATAATCGCTTATGTTATAATATGTTAAAGGAATATTTATTGATGATATTGACATTGTTATTACTTTTTGGATTTTTTCTGGTAAATCTAAGGTATAATTAGTTGATGTTTCCAAATAATTTTTTCTAAACTGACTATCTATATTGTATGTTTTTTTTATAATTGATTTTTCTATCGGCTGATTGTTATCTAATATTGAATATCCTTTGTTCTGATTTTGTATTATAAAATGTTTATCAAATTGTTCTAATTTATTGTTATTATCATTTGGTATTTCTTTTAATTTGTTTGATAATTTGTTGTAAATATTATCTAAAAATAATTCTAGTGATGCTTTTTTATCATCCATACCTTCTTTCTTGCTTAAATTATTTAATATTTTGTTTTTTGCATTACCTAACTCTTTTATATTATAATTTTTTTTTAATTTTAATAAATTTTCTAATTCATTATTATTATATTTATTTATGTCTAAATTATATGTATTCATACTTTTATAATACTATATTTTCTTATTTTTTTAAATTTTTATTTTATCTTTATTCTTTATTTAATTCCATTAAAGCTATCGCGCTATAATTATGTAAATCAATTAATGTATCTTTCAATGATTCATCATTTACTAAAAATATTTTGGTTTTTGTAATGGTTTGTAATCTTGATATTTTATCATTTATGCGAATTAACACTCCTATTGCGCCATATTTTGAATACGCTTTACCATAGTCTCTGTTTTTTTTTATAAATAAATCTAACCCTAAATCTTGAATTTTTTTAAATTTTTTTATTTCATTTTCATTTTCATTTTCATTTTCATCTTCTCTAATTGTATATTGATTATACATGTTAAAAATCATGTTATTAATTTTAAATAATTCTAAAATTATATAATTAAAAAACATATATTATTATTATTAATAATAATCTTAAATGTTTAAATAAATTTCAATTATTTTTATCTTTTGTTTCATTTGTTTTTTAATGCTTTTTTTTGATATTACTGATTTATAATAATAAGTTTATTTAAAAATTTGTAAACTTATTATTATTTATGGTTATCTTGTACCACCGCATGATACACATTTTACATTCCCTTGAAATTTTAATTTTTGACAATTTCTACTTGAATTTATATTAAATAAAATATTTGTTTGTTTTTTCACATTTATATGGATATTATTGTTATTATTTGTTACTATATTTGATAAATGATTTTGGTTTTGATTGTATATTTTGAACATTTTTTTTTTTGGTTTATATAATATAGTTTTATATTTTAATTATCTACAATTTCTACAATTCATATTAAATAATATTGTTTTTTTAATTATTGAATTTCCATCATCGAACTTTACTTCTGAATTTATTAAATTTTTTGTATAAACCTTTCCTTTCAATTTTGACAAGTATCTATCATATGAGCCATGTTTTGTTGAATTATCTGGGCTTAAATATGAACTTTTTATTCTTTTATTTAACTCTTCTACATTTTCATTTTTATTTATTGTTGCATCGCTTTGGTTATGTATAAATTTTTTATTTTTTATATATTTATCTGGTTTTCCAACTACTACTGATTTTAATTCCGACGTATACGATGATGATGATACTTTATTTTGATTATTTATTGATTTATAAATATTTGATCTGTTTTCTTCACTAGTTAATTTTTCATTATATCCATGATTTCTTGAACTTTGTTTTATTCTAAATAATTTGTTTTTTTTTTCATTATTATCTATATGATTTTGTATATTACATTTGTTTAAAGGATTTATTAAATATTCTGCTTTGCTATTTGAATATATTTTTATCAAATCTGAATTTTTATTTTTATTTATATATGCCTCGTTTTTATTTGACATTAAATAATGATTCGACGAATTATCATTCAAACATCTTATGTTACTATAAGTTTTTGAATTTAATCCATTTTCATTTGTTATCTTTATATTTTCTAAACTGTATGTCATATAATATTTACATTTATATTTATTTTTAAAATTGATTTTTATATTATTTTACTATTATTTTTAGTATTCTTGTATGGAAGTTATCCAATGTCCACAAGAAATGTATAAAATGATTATTGATCTTACTTTCAAATATGAAAACCTACAAAATGATTTAAATTATATTAAAAAATCTATTAAAAATAATCAAATATCTATTAAAAATAATCAAACACAACTTGATATTATTCAATTCTTAAATTTTAAATATAATAATATTCAAGATTTCCAAATTTTCTTAACTAATATTCAAATCGACGTTTCTAATATTGACTATATATTCAAAGACGATTATATTATTGGATTATCTCATATTTTTCAATCATATATTTCATCATTTGATCTTTCATCTTTGCCATTTAGAGCTTTTAATAACTATAAAAATATTTTATTTATTTATACATCATATAAATCTGATACTAATAATTCTAGATGGATTCAGTTCGATAATATATTCAATGACTATTTTTTTGGAATTATTAATACTAAATTATTGAATACTCTTAAAGTATGGTACTCTATTAATCAATCTAAAATTAATGATGAAGTATTTACTAAAATATATTTCACTAATTTAAAAAAAATACTCGGAACTAATTTTAAAAACGATGTCAAAATCGCTTTTAAAAATAAATTGTATTCTTTATATAAAAATCATATCAATACTCATCTATGCTAGTCGGTTATTTTATTTTTACATAAAATTGAAACTTTTTTTGTTATATTTATCTTATTTATATATTTATTTATTCTAATGACTGAATGTAATATTTGTTGTGAAAAATACAACAAAGCTAAACATTTTAAAATTGTATGTATACATAGTGACTGTTCTTATCAGGCATGTAAAAAATGTGTTAGGACTTATTTGTTATCCACCACTAATGACCCACACTGTATGGCCTGCAAAAAACCCTGGGAATATGAATTTATAATTGAAAATCTTAATAAAACTTTTATTGATAAAGATTTTAAAAATTGGCGCAAAACTGTTTTAGTTGATAGACAAATTTCTAGAACACCTCAACTTATGTTATTGGTTTCACAACAAATTGAAAAAGAAGAATTGACTACACAATATAATGATATGTTTAAAAATATTACTGTATTATACAAAGAAATTAAAAATATTAATAATACTATTTATGATTATAAAAAACAACTCAGAAATTTGAAAAATAAAATGTATAATATTAATGACAATAATGAACTTGAAATTGAAAGAAAACAATTTATTATGCCATGCCCCGCTGAAGAATGTAAAGGATTTTTGTCATCACAATATAAATGTGAAATATGTAAAATTAATGTCTGTAAGGATTGTCACTTGTCAATCGGTATTGATAAATCGTTGAAAGATACTCATATTTGTAATCCTGCTGATGTTGAAAGCACTAAAAATATTAAGAAAGAAACTAGACCCTGTCCTAAATGTGGAACACGTATTTTTAAAATCGCTGGATGTGATCAAATGTGGTGCACTATTTGCCATACTACTTTTAATTGGAATACTAATAAAATCATTATTACTAATCAAATTCATAATCCTCATTTTACCGATTATATTAATAATACTAATAATTTAAATATTAGAAACCCACATGATGTTCTATGTGGCGGATTAGTTGATGCTTTCAGTTTTAGAAATATTAATCGACTTATTAAACATATGACCACTAATGTTCATATTTTACAATATTCGAAATTTATTGAAAAATATAAAAAAACGGTCTTTTATAATCCACTTTTAATTTCTAAAATAATTTCTAATTTACATAGATTAGCCAGTCATTTTAATAATATTGATTTAATTAATATGAGAACACAAGTAAATCAATTAGAAAATTATGACGAAATTACTGTTGCTTATATTAGAAATATTGTATCTAAAGAATTACTTTCTAATAAAATTATTAAAAATGATAAATCTAGAAAAAAATCTATGGAAATTATTCATATTTATGAATTAATTAGTGTTGTTTTAATTGAAGGATTCGCGTCTATTTTAGAATATGCTAACAATATTTATGATAAAAAAGAAGCAGTTGATTGCACCGATTATCATTTATTTTATGATAAAGTTGTTGAATTTATATATCAATTCAATAATCTTATTCCACATGTTAACTTATTATTTTCTAAAATCAGTATAAATTATTCACAATCTGTTATGTGTATTGTTCAATTATATGATAATGAATGTCTTGATGATTATTTTAAATATGATAATTTACGCCAGTATTATAAGTTCGAGTTTATTAAATATAGTAAAAAATCTAATCATCTTTATTGTAATTCACAATCTACATTAATTGATACAAATTTTCAAAACATTTCTGATGCATCTTCTTCATCTAATAATTCCTAATAATTTTTTAGCTATTATTATTATTTATAAAATAATATTTTATATATCAAAAGTATAAAAAAACTTTTTTTATATAATTGATTTGTTTATTTTTTTTTTATTATAATTATACATCATATTTTATACTTATATATATATATATATATATAAAGCTCTTATGAAATATTTATGTAATAGTGATATTGATAATCATAATTATCATAACAAAAATAAATTTAAATCTATCAATAAATTTGATAAGAATATTCTTAATAATAATAATAATAATAATAATAATAATAATAATAATAATAAATTTAATTGGAAAAAATCTAAGTCATATAAATCTTTATTTTTACCTATCTTTAATTATAATGATAATATTAAATTTATTGATAAGCGAAATTATCGTGATCAAATTATCATTAAAAATATATCTATTAATATTAAACAGTTTTTCGAAAAAAGTAATAATCATTTTTCTAAATTTAATTGTTTTGATGAAAGAATTCATACTATTTTTGATTATAATTATTTTAATAATTTCTTGTGGTATGACTCTCAAAATAATTTTTATAAAACTATTGATTCTTTAAGTATTTCTCATTATATTACTTATATTGCTAATAATATTAATATGTGTTCTAAAGAAATTATTACTGCATATGTTATTTTGCATTCTATTATTAATTCTGAAAATTTATATATTATTAAAACATATACATTTCGTATTTTATGGTTAGCTATTTGTAATTTATCTATAAAATTACTTACTGATGATTATCTATTTTCATTTAAATGGATTACTGATCAATTTAAAGAAAAAATTGTTGGATTAAATAGTGATATTTTGTTAAAAAGTGAATATAATTTATTGAATATTTTGAATTATAAATTACCAGAAGGTGATGTGTATAATATTATTTCTAATGATTTATTTCATGATAGTTCATATAAATTTAATATTTTTGATTGATATTATATTCTTTTAAAAATTCATTTAATTTCATTATTGTTATATTTTTTTTTGTTGCATCTTCTATTTTTTTTGTTTTTTCTGCTTTATTTCCAGTTATTAAAATACTCGTTGAATTTGTTATTGATTTTTCAATTATTATATCTAATTTTTCTAATTTTTCAATTAATTCTTTTTTTGTTATATTTTCTCCTTTAAAATCTGATAATACTATCTTTTTATTTTTTAATTTATTTTCATTTGATTTTTCTTCTTTATTTGATTTTTCTTCTTTATTTGATTTTTCTTTTTTTAATTTATATTCTAAATTTGTTTTTTTTAAAAATTCTAGAAAATTATCTATATTATCAACAAATTGTTTTGCTGTTTTTTCTCCTATATTATCCAATGAGCTTAATATTTTTATTTTTTCATTTTTTTCTATTGAATTGTCAAATATTGTTGTTTTTATTTTTTCTGAACTTTCTAAAATTATTTTTAAAGTTTTTTCTCCAAAATTTCTACCAAATACACCACTTGCTTCCGCTAATTTTACTAACGATACGCGTTTCTTTTCTTTTATAATTGATTTATAAACTTTTGTTGCCATTGTTTCTCTGAAATTTTTAACTTTCAGAAAATCCTCTAATGTATAATCTAGTATTTTTTCTATTGAATCTCCGCCTGATTCTATTATTTTTTTTATATTTTTTTCACCAAGACCTTCTACATTTAAATCTTTGAAAAATTTTGCTATCTGTTTTATTTTTACTTCTTTACTTTCTTTTTTATTTTTTAAAATTATATCAACATTCGTTTCATTCCATTCATATTCTTCATTTGGAAATAATATATCATCCACGCCTTTTTTTACTTCTTTTATATATGGTATTACATCGCCGCTTCTAATTACTCTTACTATTGCACCTACCCCTATTTTATTATCTTTTATAAATTTTGCATTAAATCCTGTTGCATAATTTATATTTACATTTCCTATTTTTATTGCCTCTATTTTTATTCTTGGTTTTAAAATACCATCTTTTGATACTGTCCATAAAACATCTATTACTTTTGCTTCCGCTTCTTGTTCTGATAATACTAATTTAAATGCAAAAGCATGATCAGGATTTTTACTTTGTCTTTTATAAATATCATCATTTGTACAAACTATACCATCAATCATATATTTATAATTCTCTCTTGTATTTATTAAAATTTCTGATAAATATTTGTTATTTATATTATTATTTATTTCATATTTTACCGTTTTTAATTTTTTATTTTCTAGTAATTCTAATTGTTTACTTGGTTTTAATTCTGGTTTTATTACTTCATAAATTACAAAATCTATATCATTTAACAATTCTTTATCTAAAGTTTTTTTATTTATTATCCCTGCTACCAGATTACGAGGATTTGAAAATTTTTCTTTATATTTTTCTTCAAAAATTTTCTTTTTCATTATTAATTCACCTCTTAATACTAAATCATCTTCTTCATTTTTATCATCGTCTTTCATTATATATTCTATTAAATTACTTATATCCTGTCCATATATTCCATTTCCTCGTGTATATAATTTTTTTTCATTTTTATTTTTTATATATAGTGCACTTATTCCGTCTAATTTACATGTTATTACGTATGGACCTTCGTATTTTTTTTTGAATTTTTCTATCTCGTTTGTATCTGCTTTTATTTTGTTCATTGAATACATTTCATATGGTAATTTTACTTTGTTTTTTGTTAGTATGTTATTTATATTATTTTTTGCTATTTCATTTTTTGGATATTTTTTTAAAATATATTCTTGTAATATATCATATTGATCATCATCTAATATTGATTCTTCTGATGTATCATCTTCGTAATTATGATAATTATTTATTGCTATTTTTAACATTGATGTCAATTCATTTTCTGACAATGATTCTAAAATTATCATTCCTGATTCTTTGAATTTTTTCAAATTCTTTTTATTTTCTTCTTCCTTTTTTTTTTCATTGTTTTTTAATGTTGTTGTTTTTTTTTTCTCTTTTGATTTCTCTGATTCTTTTGATTTCTCTGTTTCTTTTGATTTTTCTGCTTCTATTACTATTAAACTATGTTTGTTTATTCTTTTTTCTGGTTCTATATATTTTAATTTTAAATAATTGAATATTTCTTCTTCTGTTTTTAATATTTCTTTTATTTTATCACCTTTTGTTTTATTTTTTAAAATATATAAACCGTGTTCGTTTAAAGTTAATTGTTTTGATAATACATATAATCTCATTGCTTTGTTAAAATCTTTTGAACCTGTGAAATATAATATTGCAAATGCATATTCGTATGGATCACTTACTAAAAAATCCATTCTTCTAAATTTATCATTTGAATTTAGTTGAGTTATTGCCATTATTTTTTTCTCACCATTTGTCAATAATTCTTTTATTATTTCTTTTTTTTTCAATTTATTTATAAATTGTTCTAATAAATTTTCTTTTTCAAATTTCATTATTACATCTATATCTCCTGATTCTGCTTTTTTTCTTCTATATGAACCTACTATTTCTAGTTTGTTTTCTGTATTATTCAAATTATTTTCAATCAATAAATTTTTAAACTCTTCTTCTATTATTTCTTTATATTTATCTATTTCTTCTCTTTGTATTTTATGTTGTAAATCTTCATAATATATTAAACCTTTCTTTTGCGCATCATTTAATAGTTTTAATTTATTTTTTCCTTTACCATCTACTTCTTCGTCTTGTCTTTCTTTTAATTCTGCTATCGTTTTTATATTTTTATCTATTAATTTTTGTGCCATTACATCTCCTATACCGTGGATTTTTGTAAATATTTTTTTTTCTTCTTCGTTTTTTTTATATGTTTCATAATCTGATGTACCATGTTTCTCTCTCAAGTTTTCTAAATTTTTTACTTTTCCTTTTTTTATATATTCATCTAATTTTTCTGTCATCGCTTTCCCTATATTATTTAGATCTTTGATATCGTCTATTGAATTTATCTCTTCTAATTCTTCCAATTCTTCTATTGCATTTTTATATTTTGTTGCTTTTATTGAATTTTTTTCATGTATTTTATTATAATATTCTAATTCTTTTAATATTTCTAAGTATTTTGTTTTATAATTTTCCATTTTTTAATATATATAATAATCAAATTAGTTTAATTCAAAATTACATATTATATTTTTTCTTTATCAATTTTTTTATTAATATTATTAATATTTAAATATATATTATTTTATAATTGATATAATGATTTCTATTATTTTATTTTATTTATTTTATATTTTTGGTCTTTTCGCTATCCCTACCGCTGCTTTTATATATATATCATTTATTTATACTAAAATTTATAATGATTTTGATACCGAAAACCTTTATTTAAATTACATTTCTTACTGCGATAAATTTTACGATTTAACATTCAATTCTAATTACAAATTAGATAATTTAAATTCAAATTTTATAATAGAATTAACCCCTAAAGGGTTCGTTATATTAAATTATGATTTTCATTATGGGTTATTTACTTATTATACTAATAATCATACTATTCTTAATTATGAATATCTTGATTCTATAGCTTCTTCATATTCTAAATTTTATAATTGTTCTGAATTATTTATTGATAATAATGATAATAATGATAATGATAATGATAATGATAATGATAA
>CEST01077142.1_pt1 | contig 15907 bp, 14 predicted proteins | sample 326921 | NCBI WGS metagenome assembly CEST01 (sample SAMEA2621509, study PRJEB7988) | marine metagenome | biome: marine biome (ENVO:00000447); feature: surface water layer (ENVO:00002042); material: "saline water (ENVO:00002010), including plankton (ENVO:xxxxxxxx)" | depth 5 m
ATTAGCCCCCGCGCCTTTTTGGCAAAGAAGCTAATAATCTTATATTTTCCTGCTTTATTATCCATAAAAACGGGCGTCACAATGCGGCATACAATAGTTTTTTGTTTAGCAGCTTTAAAGTACTCATTAGACGCAAGATTAATTAATACTGCTTCAGGGCCAGCCAATAACTTGTTTAACTCAGTATTGATCACGCCATCCCAAAAAGAGTAAAGGTTTGCTCCACGGCTATTAGCAAACTTTGTACCCATCTCAAGGCGATAAGGCTGCATTAAATCCAGTGGGCGAAGCACCCCATAGAGCCCTGACAAAATGCGTAAATTACCCTGTGCCCACGCGAGGTCGTCATTAGTCATGCTGTCAGCATCTAACCCTTGATAAACGTCTCCTTTAAAGGCGAACATCGCTTGTTTTGCATTGCCGGAATTAAAGGGGGTATGCCACGACTGAAATCGCTCATAATTAAGAGCGCCAAGTTTATCGCTTAGGCCCATTAGTACGCAGACATCTTGAGGAGATAACGTCTTAAGACCATTAAGCAATTCTTGAGAATGTGACAATAGTTCTGGTTGAGTAAACGGCTTTTCCGTTAAGGAATCACTGTAGTCTAGCTTTTTTGCTGGAGAAATTACCGTTAACATCATTTTTTGGCTCCTCTAGATTGTTTGCAACAATACTCTTATCCAACATTATACCAACCCTTTTCCAAACCAGACCATAGCTTGTCGAAAACCGAATAATTAACTGACTGATACAGCATGGTACCGCATTTTTAGAGGTTAAATCCTCCACTAAATATCAGCATCGTTTCTTGTGAGATATTTGGTTTAATTGTGTGCTAAATCTAAATTCCAGAAGCTGTCCTGTGTCATTACAGTGAATCTCTCTAGCAAGAGTGGTCAATGAGCCAGTTACGCACTAGACTGAAGCGGTGACGTGAAAGCTTATTTCGGTATAAGAGACAAGTTTATGGCTCTAACTACCGAGAGTGCTAATGGGAGAAGAGAATTGTTTAATAAAAAAAATGCTAAGAGCCCGGAAATGGGCGCTGCGCCTTGTGTATTTTGCGCGCGCGTGCGCATATTTTTACTCATCGTCTGTATTTTATTGGTCCTGATTGCATTTAGAATTGAACTTTCGTTCCTACAAAATGTTTCGCTGACCGCTATTGCGGCAGACTTGATCGGCATTGCTGTTATCGGGACTTTGCTATGGAAGGGCTACCACGAATATTGGAAATCGGATGACCGAGACGACCACTAAGCCTAACTGTTGGGACTGCCAGCATTTTAAAATTACCCATGATCCAAGACGGCCATATGGGTGTGTTTCTATGGGGTTTAAGACTCGATCTTTGCCATCTCAAGAGGTTTTTAGACTACAAGGGCACCACTGTTTAATTTTTACTATAAAAGTTCATACCAAAAAATAGCGTTGTCAGGGAGTAATAGCGTCTTGCTCTGTTACCAGTAAAAAAGGATGGAGGCTTGCCTTAGATTGCTTGCAGGATAGGGCGCCATTGTAGGAGTAAATGGTGCATGCATAGTCACTGCGATGTTTCCAGCTGCTACTACCAGTCCACAAATTAACAGCGCCAATATTGTTGAACACTGCAGTATTGAGAGCAGGATTATTGCAGTCTGGTTGGATGAGCGACTGCAGTTCTTGTTGGGTCGCCAAGCGCCAGGTGACGCTAGACTTTTCTGTTAGATCAGCGGCGAAGCGGTTAGCCTCCGCCCAGTTCATTTGAAATGCAGATCCTTGGCAGCGCCCAGCTTTAAAAGAAGTACCCGCCAAGCAGCGATACCACGTCAAGCTTGTTTCCATATTAAAGGCTGTGCCGTTAGGTGCAAAACTAAAACCGCTGAGAAGACTTGATCTGATGTCATCCGAACAGCGTGGCTTAGTACTATAGCGATCACATCCTGAGAGCAACAAGCCGCAGATTAGAATAGTAAAAAACCGAAATAGACGGGTGCTGTCGACTATTAAATAAAGACAGAGTATTGCCTTATTTCGCATCTGTGGAACTCCTACTAGTGACTATAACGTAGTTGATAATATGGTTAATCCTAAATAGGTTGGCGTCCCTGTGTCTATCACGGTAAGCTATGCGAATTAACATAGCACAAGGTGAGCGCAAACCTCAATGTTATCGCCCGGGCTCGCAGCGTTAAGATTGCATTTAAGTAAGATATTAAAACTGCCGATATACCGTGTACAGGACAAATTATTCACAATTTGTGATTATATTTTTGCGTTGCGACATCTTTAAATCAATTTGGAGATCAGTATGAATGTGGCACCAATAGTTGGGTTGCTGGGTGCGTTTGCGTGTATCAGTTTAGCTGTAGACGATATTAATGGCCTGATTGAGCCATCCTCGTTGGTATTAGTTGTTGGTGGCACGTTCATGGTGATTCTCTTTAGATGCTCACTAAAGGAGCTGTTAGCGGGGCTTTCAGCCGCTGGGAGAGTCTTTTTATTCAAGGTTGAGCCACCCGAGCGATTAATAGATACCCTTGTAGAGTTAGCCACTATTGTTCGAAAAGACGGTCTGATAGCGCTGGAGCGCATAACTACAGAAAACCGGTTTTTAGCGTCAGGCATAAGACCTCTAGTTGATGGCGCTGATTCGATATTTATTAAAAGTGTGCTTGAAAGAGAGATGCGCATGGCAACTACACGACACAAAGCCGGATCAAGCATCTTTACTGCCGCGGGCGAAATTTCTCCTGCTATGGGTATGATAGGTACTTTGATTGGCCTAGTTAACCTTTTATCTAACCTATCCGATCCTTCGGGTATTGGCTCTGCAATGGCTATAGCGTTACTGACAACGCTGTATGGTGCAATTTTGGCAAATGTAGTTTTTATTCCTATGGCTATGAAGTTAGAAGGCTATGCCGAAATGGACCAACTGAATAACCAACTCATTTCAGAAGGGATATTATTAATCAAATCAAACACTAATCCACTGGTAATTCACGATGTACTCAAAGTTTATTTGTCGCCTAAGAAGGAAAAAGCCGAAGATGTGAACGAGCAGGATGAGTTGGAATTAGGGTAATGGCGAATATTTTTATATGGGCGGCTAATGTAGTGTACATATTTGTATGGAGACAGAGGTGACCACGAGTGTCGACTGCCCTCGCTGTGTTCCGGTTGCGCCGTTTTGGATGACCACTTTTGCAGATATGGCTTTGTTACTGATGGCGTTTTTTGCTTTGCTGTATTCATTTGTCAATATAGACGCCCATGAGCAGACAAAATTTGCAGCAGCTATTAGGTCGTCATTTGGCACCATGACATTAGATGTGGTCGAATCAGATAATCGTTCCAACATGTTTTCAGGTAAAACTTATACCGATAAAGACGCAAAGGGGAAGCCTAAAATCGTAGCTCCCCAGACTCAAAAAATGAGTGGCTCTGAGCAGCAATCTTTACCAGGAGGCAAGAACGAGAAACCTGAGTTTAGCGTGGAGGAGGTGGTTAAAGAGCTTGAAAATGTTTTGTCAAAAGAAATGGAAGCGGGAGTGGTCAAGGTCAAAGTCGATGGAGACCAGGTGGTGGTTGAGCTTCAGTCTTTTGTTATCAGTGGCGCAGAAGCTGCGTTGCAAGAGTCTTCTTCAGACGGTCTTGTCGTGGCCCAGAGCACGTTGGATATTGCTGCACACGTTGTGCGAGCGCAGGCCACAACAGAAGTAAAAATAGATCTGGTAAAGCAGGAGCTTAACGCGGTAGATTCCGCCTTTGATCTACGTCAAAAAGATGTTACCCAAACGTATCAAACGCTACTTCAGGTCTTTAGCGATGAAATAAAGAGTAAAAGTGCATTAGTTGAGCTCAAGGAAGATCAATTATTAGTTCGGCTCTCAAATGCAGACGCATTTATGTCAGGACAGGCGACGCTTAACCAAGAGACTCAAAAGGCACTAGCAAAGCTTAGCAAGGTAATAAGTAAGTCGACAGGCAAAGTTAGAGTTGAAGGACATTCTGATAGCATTCCGATTATTTTTAGCGAACGATTCATATCTAACTGGGATCTTTCTGCCGCTAGAGCTGCTTCTGTCGCCGCGGCATTGATCCAGGATTCGGGCCTCGAGGTTAGCCGATTTAAGATTGTTGGCTTTGCGGATAGCCGCCCCATTGCTTCAAATGCAAATGAGCAAGGCCGCAGATCTAATAGGCGGACTGATATTTTTATTAAGGGATCTGCAGAGATAAAAGGGGGCCTTTAGTGCTAACAGTTAACGATTCTAAAGACCGCTGTCCGGACTGCCCAACAGGGGCGCCAATGTGGATGACAACTTTTGCAGATATGGCAACATTGTTAATGGCATTTTTTGTGTTGTTAGTGGCCTTTGCCGAAAAGGACACTGGCGGGTCGTCGCGACAGGTAGATTTTGAAGAAAGAGGGGCAGGACTTCAAGATAAGATCCGACGTATCGAAATTTCGGGAGGCAAAGCGAATTCTCGAGTAATAGTGCCGCTGATAACGAAGCAAGGTATAGATAATGTTCGCGTTCTGTCAGAAGAAAAGGCTAAGGTGTCAGGCAATGATAATGAGACAATTTCTACATTGACTGGAAGCAAAGATTTTGCAGTTAACGGTGATGTAGAGGCTATCCGGAAAGCACTTGCCGCAGAAATTACAGCGGGCAAGGTGAAATTAGAGGTCAAGCCTGAGCAAGTTATTGTAAAAGTCGCAACCTATGATACTCAAAGCTTCATCGCTACAGGGCGGCGCTTAGGCAACAGCCAGGAGATTTCTGACGAGGATATGTTGGTCTATGCAAAAATAGCTAAAGCCCAAAACATTACCAGCACAGATATTATTGTAAAAAAGGTAAGAGCCAAATTATTCTCTACAGAGAAAGTTGATATGGCTACAACTAAGGCTGATGAAAATCAATATGATCGTCTTTTGAGGCGCCTGTCGGGCCCTATTTCTGAGGGCACGGTGCTTGTATTACGCGAGGGAAGGACAGTCCTTATTCGGATTGCGGGAAGTGACTCTTTTGCCAGTGGGCAGGCCACGATTAGCAATGTATTTAGACCCTTACTTAGCCAAATCGCATATGCGTTAGTGGGCGCAAGAGGAAAACTTGTTATTGAAGGGCATACAGATAGTATTCCTTTAGCGTTTAATGAAATTTATCGGTCTAACTGGGACCTATCGTCTGCCAGGGCTGCAGCGGTAGCACGGTATTTTGTGGCTAATCCTGACCTTGAGAATCTAAGTTTCATGGTCAGCGGTTTAGCGGACATAGAGCCTGTTGCAAGTAATACTAGCGTTTCTGGAAGAGCCCTAAACCGCAGAATCGAAATTATTCTGGATGATCACTAACCTATATTGAACTTCTCCTAACATAAAGCGTTGATAAGTGTTCAGTCGCACCGCCATTCATTAAAAGATGTACTAAGACACTTGAATGTTAGGACGCTTGGGCCACCGGATCGTTTTTCATGATCTCAGGCAAAAGCTCCCAGGCACTGTTTAATTCGTTTATTAAGCCTTTAACTTCTTGAACGGCGCTAACGTCGCAATCAATGTTAGCTTTGAGTAATTGCCGAGAGCAATAATCATAAATGTCTGACAGGTTTCGAGCAAGGTCTTTACCTTTATCGAAGCATAGGCACGACTGGAGGCCACCGAGTATCTTCAAGCAGCGCCCAATAGTTTCGCCTCTTGCTGCCGTTTCATTGCGGATAAAGTGTCCCTCTGCCTTAGCTAGGGACTCACTGAGGCCGTTAAAAAGCATCTCTGTTAATTCTAGGCTATTTGCATAAGTAACCTTTGTAGTGACGTGGACGTCTTGGTAAGACGAGATTCCGCGAGGTGAAGACCTTTTCATTGAACAGCTCCGTCAGCTTTAATGTACTTATTCTATCGGGTGCAAAGAAGCTTTCTTTAGTAATAATTAGCTGGTTCCGAAATATTGCGCCTTTTAAAGACTAATATTGGTAGGAATTTTCTCTTCGGTCAGAACAAAAATGGGCTAGGTAAGATTGTTGCCATAAAACCAATATTTTCGACGAAGACGGCGACTGATTTTGTAGCTGAGACTCATCCCGAGAACATACATAATCATTCTTTATTATACGTTTATGAGTTATTATGTATGCGCTAATAAAACTGTTTGTTCCTCTAAGATGCCTTAAATAAAGGGCGCTAAATTTCACGCAAAGAATAACTTTGTTGCATCTATGCACTTCCGTATGGCACGATACCCGTCTCGGGCTTACGTCTTGAGAAGTTCGCAACCGCCAGCCTCGGCTTGAGGCTGAAAAGCAACGTTAAATGCTCAAATGTTTCCTAACACTTAGTTGAAGTGATACACCAAATAGCTAAGGGAAGAGAAAACGATAGGGTCACTATGCGCGAGAAAGAGAGTCTCATTTGTCTAATCTTAAAACGCTAGTTGGTGTAAGCCAACAAACTGAGGAATTACGTTACTTAATAAAGGTAATTGGACCCAGTGACTCTACTGTTTTACTCCTTGGGGATAGCGGTACGGGGAAAGAGGTTGCTGCTAGTGCCCTTCACAGTTGTTCAGCACGATCGCACGGACCCTTTATTCCCGTCAATTGCGGGGCGATACCTAGAGATTTACTTGAGAGTGAACTTTTTGGCCATCTCAAAGGGGCATTCACGGGCGCGATAAGCGATAGAAAAGGTAGATTCCAATTAGCGAACAAAGGAACATTGTTTCTTGATGAAATTGGCGATATGCCCATGGATCTGCAAGTCAAGCTGTTGCGAGTGTTACAAGAAAGAACGATTGACCCCGTAGGGTCGTTAAAGAGTACTCCAATAGATGTGCGTATTATTGCTGCAACCCATAAAAATATTGAAGAGCTTATTAGTCAAGGGCGTTTCCGCGAAGATCTCTATTATCGCCTCAATGTCATGCCGATTGAAATTGTTGCGCTGAGAGAACGAAAAGACGATATCCCACCTTTAATCGAGCATTTCGCTAAACATTACGCTGCCGACCAGCAAGTACCGATTAGTTTTACGCCCTCTTCCTGGCAAGCGCTGTTAGATTATAGCTGGCCTGGTAATGTCCGAGAATTGGCTAACTTGATAACGCGCTACACCGCACTTTATGCAGGACAGCAAGTAGACCTAAATAAGGTTCCTAAAAGCATGATCCCATCTGGACTTCGCGGTGGCTTGAGTAATCCTACCGAAGGTATAAGCGCCGATTTAAGCACGGTACCCTTGCTAGCTGAACTGACTCTTCCCTTTGACAACATCAATGGTCCTGAAATCGCTCTAAAGCCTACTAGTAACAAAGACGAAGTACATAGAGTTATCGCGCTGGCTCAAGGTGATACTGAATTCCCCGACGAAGGGGTGAAATTAAAACAGCATCTTCTGGGTATTGAGAGGTGTCTTATAACACAGGCATTAGAGAAAGCCGAAGGCAACGTATCAAAAACTGCAAGGCTACTTAGCTTACAAAGAACAACTCTCATCGAAAAAATAAATAAGTATGGGCTATCTAATCTCCACTAATGCTCTCTAGAGCATCACCTCACACTCAATAAACGGCGTTAAGCCCATACCCTTACAATAATGACTGTCAACTTCCTGACTGATTGCCGCTGGCAATTAACTGACACTATGTTGCCGCTACTCTACTAACCTATTGTTTTTACTGGCTTTAAATAACTGGCACGGTCTTTGCTTATTCATATTTAAAGACAAAGCGGCAATTCGCATAGGAGTTGTAGTGAAAAAAAATACAGTAAAAAAGGTGTTATGGCTTGATTCTATTGATTGCTTAGATCAAAACCAGTTAGCGCACTTATCGTCTCGCGATATTAATATTGTTAACGTTTCACAGAATGACTTAGTTACCTTACGACTCAGTGACGTATCGGCTATTGTTGTAACCCTTGAAAATGATACTTCCCTGTTGGACAGCGTTGAAGCTATATTTGCGGAGCGCCAAATGCAGTCATCGGTTATTGTCCGAATACCGAGAACCTCCTTTGAGTTAGCTGTTCAGGTCGCTAAAAAGGCTTCTACGACTGCAATAGCTACAGATATTTTAAATAGTGCAGCATGGGCTGAGGTGATAGAACGTGTTGGCTTGACTCCAGGGGAGACAACGCCAAAGTTTATTTTTGTAGACCCTACGAGTCGTAAGCTTTTGGCGCTTACCGAGCGCGTAGCGGCGTCAAACGTTACGGTGTTACTCGCAGGTCCGACAGGAGCAGGGAAAGAAGTCCTAGCGAAGATTCTACATGATGCTTCTCCTCGATTTAAAGGCCCCTTTGTTGCTTTAAATTGTGCAGCCATGCCAGAAAATCTTATAGAAGACATGCTGTTTGGGCATGAAAAAGGGTCTTTTACCGGGGCGACTAAAGCCCAGCCAGGCCTTTTCGAGCAGGCCCAAGGAGGTACTATTTTCCTCGATGAAATTGGCGAAATGACTTTTCACTTACAAGCTAAATTATTACGAATATTACAAGAGAGAACCGTTACTCGGTTAGGTGGACAGGACAGCATTGGCCTAAATATTAGGGTTGTTGCAGCCTCGAACAAAAATTTAAAAGCTGAAATTATTAACCGTACGTTTAGGGAAGATCTCTATTTTCGTCTGAGCGCGTTTAAAATCACCATCCCAGCATTAAAGGACCGGCCACAAGATATTATTCCTCTTGCCACTCACTTCGCTTCTCAGTACTTAGGAGCCGGCAAGAATGCCCAGCTAAGCGACGAAGTTCAGTCTAGCTTATTGGCTTACACATGGCCGGGTAATGTCCGTGAATTGCAGAATGTAATGCTCCGGGCGACGGTACTCACAGAAGATACAATGATTGGTCGGGAGCACTTAATCCTTGATGACAACGGTCTGTTTGATGAAAGTGATCATTTTGGAGCGGCGGCGAATTTGACAGCAACGAACAGCCAGGCGCTAGTCGTTAGTGCTCAGGACTCAATTCCTCATTCCTTAACAAGTAATGACCGCAATTTAAGTAGCCAAAATAAGGCTCTTCATCAGGCGATGCAAGCAAATGAATATAACGTCATCTTAGCGGCTCTTGAAGGATCTCAAAGTCGAAATCAAGCGGCTCATAAATTGGGCATCAGCCCAAGAACATTACGTCATAAATTACAACGGCTGCGCGAGCAGGGAATAAACGTGACCCGAGCCTATGTACGTTAATAGTGGAGTATTAAAAAATGATTAATCCGACAAGCATGAGTAATGTGCAGTCAGTATTGACTCAAATTAGACAGTATCAAGCAGACATTGCAGATGGAGTAGACATTACTTCACAGCCATTAAATATTTCTGCAGGCACAGGCTCTACAGGGTTTGCTGAAAGCGTTAAAACTGCGTTGCACGAAGTCAATATGACACAGCAGACAGCCGCCGCAATGAAATCAGGGTACGAGCAAGGAAGTGATATCCCTTTGACAGATGTCGTTATGAGTATCCAAAAGTCGAGCTTGGCTTTTGAGGCGACCTTGCAGATAAGAAATAAAGTTTTAAAAGCGTATGAAGAAATCATCAACATGCCAGTGTAACAACTCAACAGAGAAACAGATATGCCTACTACATTAGCATCCCAAAACGACCTGGCGCTCAGCTCTCCAAATGACGCCAATAGTCAGATTTTGCAAAATCAAGATAGCTTGAGACGACGGGAAAACTCCAGTAGGGGGACAGAGTTAGGCCAACAAACTATGATCAGTGCGGGCACCACGCCAGTTGTTGGAGGCTTAAGCGATCTCTTATTACAGCCAGCGATTAAGAAAGCATTGCCAGCGATTATTGCCTTTATAACCATCTTTTTGATTCTGATAGCTTATTCCTGGACGCAAGGGTCTTCCTATCGCAGCGTATATCCGGAGCTTACCGGAGCTGATCGCCAGTCTGCTTTTGAGGAGTTATCAGGCGCTGACTTTAGCGCTAAAATTGATTCCAAAACAGGCAATTTGCAAGTTCCTGCAGAGCGATACCATGAAGCGCGCCTATTTCTTGCTGCGCGCGGGCTACCTAGGAGTAGCACTGCCGGAGGTATAGGCGCATTAAGCGAAGGCGCTTCTATGACTACCAGCCAGTTTATGGAACAGGTTCGATATATATCAGCGGTAGAGAAGGAATTGGCCCAAAGTATTACTAATATTTCCTCTATAGAGTCGGCACGAGTCCATCTAGCTTCTCCTAAGCAAAGTGTATTTATCAGGAACCGCACACCAGCAAAAGCGTCCGTAGTCGTGGCGCCATACGCAGGACGCAGAGTTTCGCCGTCCCAGGTTCAAGCAATAGTGCACTTGGTTGCGTCAAGTGTGCCCTATTTGTCTGCTGATGATGTTTCGGTTGTGGACCAGCGAGGAGAGCTGCTAACTGACGATAGTCGCGGGTCAGCTATTAAAATGAATACCGAGCAGATGTCCTATAAACAAAAAATGGAGGAAAGCTATCGTAATAGAATTAATGCTCTGCTCGCACCAGTAGTCGGTTTGGGAAATGTCCGTTCGGAGGTTGAAGTACAGGTTGATTTTACGGAAATTGAGTCGACGTTTGAGGAATACGATGGAAACGAAAATGGCCCTCTCGCTCGGTCAGAATCCCTCTCTGTTGAGAGGGGAACAGGAAGCATCGCCATGGGGGTGCCCGGAGCAACTTCTAATACAGAACCTAACGCTGATTTGGTTGCCAATTCCCCACAAACACCTTCCTCCCCAGAGGACTCTAGGCCAATGAGTAGCAAAACGACGCGTAATTATGAATTAGACCGCACTGTTAGGCATGTAAAGCGGCAGGGAGGAATGTTAGAGCGCTTGTCGGTAGCAGTTGTTATAAACGAACCATCATTCCCAATAGCCATCGAGAATGAAACAACAGATACTGACATGGATACAGATGTAGAGATGAAAGCGGCACCCACCGGTTATAGCGAAGAACAGCTTGCTAGTTTCACTGATCTAGTCAAGGGAGCTGTCGGATTTAATGCTGAGCGCGGTGATGTTGTAACTATAATATCTACAAAATTTGAGAAGCAACAACGCCCTCCCTTGGCTAAGGTCCTGTGGTATGAAAATACCCAAATTTTAGGGCTCATAAAGAGCGCTATCTTTGCAATAGTCTTAATTGCCATATTGTTTTTCGTGATTCGCCCAATGCTAAAGGCTTACGCGACGCCTCCAGCGTTGATGAGTCGTTCCCCAGAAAACACGACGGAAGATAAAGATGGCGAGTTGTCTATGGCTGACTTGAATTTATTCAATTCAGGTGAGGTGGGCTCAATAGAAGATTTACAAAGAAAGCTAAAGCCTAAAAAATCAAATATACCCTTGGAAATGCTAGACACGGCAAATACTTATGATGACAAAGTATCACTGGTCCGATTGCTGGTAGCCGATGACGCTAAGCGCGTTGCAAATGTACTCAAGAAAATGATTGGAACAGTCTAGCCGGTAAGGCGGCAATAGGAGAACTACTATGGCAAAAACAAAAGAATCAGAATCGGCGTTGGGCGTTTTTGAAGGTCAAGATAGTCCTCAGCTAGATTCGTCTTTTTTAAATATGAGTGGTAGCGAAAAGGCTGCCGTAATAATGCTTCTCCTTGGAGAGCAGCAGGCCGCCGATGTTATGCAGTATCTTAATGCAAAAGAGGTGAACGAACTCAGCGCATCTATGGTGAACGTTGCTAGCTTGTCACAAAGTACCGTCAATCAGGTTTTAGATGAATTTATTCTCACGGTTAAAACACAAACGAATCTTGGGTTAGGCTCTTCTGACTATATTGCTAACGTGTTAAATAGAGCGTTAGGAGCAGACAAGGCGGCGACAGTATTAGCGAAGATAATGCCACCTGCGAACAATCAAGGATTGGAACTCTTACAGTGGATGGATGCTGAATCGATCGCGGGGATAATAGCTAATGAGCATCCTCAAGTATCAGCAATCGTTCTCTCTGTGCTTGAGAGTGCACCCGCAGCAGAAGTGCTCAGTTGGTTACCTGAAGATAAGCATGTAGAAATTTTACAGAGAATATCCACCTTAGATTCGGTGCAGCCATCTGCAATGAAAGCCTTAGAAAATGTAGTATCGGAACAGTTTTCAACGTCATCTGCAAAAGTCTCGTCACTTGGCGGGATTGAAGCGGCGGCATCCATAATGAATTATTCTAAATCAGATCTTGCCTCAAAACTTATGGCGGGCTTATCAGTTAGTGATATTGCATTAGCAACAAATATTCAGGAAAAAATGGTGACTTTTGATAACTTCGAAGACATGGATAATCGAAGTATACAAACATTGCTTCGGGGCATCGAGCAAGATGATTTGATGGTCGCTCTTCGAGGAGCAGATCAAGGCATTAAAGATAAGTTTTTGGAGAATATGTCTGAGCGAGCGCGACTCATATTTGTTGATGATATGGAAGCCAAAGGGCCAGTAAGAGTCAGTGAAGTAGAGGCTGCTCAGCAGGCTATATTGCGCGTAGCGCGTAAGTTATCTGATGATGGTGAAATTATGCTTTCAGGTGGAGGAGAAGATTTTGTCTGATAACTCTTCAGATGCACTTTGGCAACCCAATAGTCTGTTGCATGGTAAGAGCATGAATAGCACATTTAAGCGGGCGCCATGGGATTCGATAGGCTCAGATAGTGACCAGAGGCAGAGCTTTCATGAGTTGTCGAAAGTAGTCCTAGCAGGATCTGAAGTAAGTCAGCAGGTAGAGGTAGACGAGGCGGATGTATTTCTGGCGCCCTCTGGACAGGCGGAATTAAATAGTACAAGTCTCTTACAAGACACCGCTGCGGCCAACAAAATAGAACTCGAGCAACAAAAGCGAGCATCGTTTGAGGAGGGGTTTGAGCGAGGGGTAGACTATGCTAAGGAGGAATTCGAAGCAGTTCAAACACAGTTTTTAGGGTTAATCGATAAGATTAACGCCGCACAGAGTGATATGACGACTTTCTATAATCCCCTAAAGAAATTGGCCATACATATTGCAGAGCAATTAGTCAGAGGAGAGTTAACGCTGTCTAGCGTGGCCATTGAACGACTTATTGGCGAGGCAGTAACAGATGTTGGGCACCAAGGTTCCGATCGAATCACTGTCAGCTTAAACGATAAAGACAGAATGCTCTTATCTTCGAATTTCACAGAAGAGTTCTCACAAATAGACTTCAGGTCTGATGATCTAATATCACAAGGCAGTGTGGCACTTAGTTTTGGTGATACAGGGGTAGAAGATTTTTTAGAGCATCGTTTACATACCTTGGCAGAGGAGATTTTTCAACCGGAAGACCGGGAGAAGCATAAGAGGGACATCACAAAAACGTCAGAATCAGAGGAAAGCGATTCAGATCTGTCATCTCAGTCTAGCGATGAAGATACCCTGGAAAACGACAACACTGATAGCGCCGGCGTGAACCAAACTGATGTCTGAGTTTTCTTGTCAGGTTGATCACCACATCGCTCAGTTGCGGGCACCAAAGCCAGTTTTAAGTGGAAAACTCGTCAGGGTAGTAGGACTTACTCTTGAAGCCAAAGGAATTTCAGCACCTTTGGGCGCACATTGTCAGGTAGAAAATCTAGATGCAGAGTCCCCTATAGACGCCGAGGTAGTCGGTTTTCAAGACGATATTATCTATTTGATGGCATACACGGATCCTGGAGGTATTGGCCCAGGCTCTAAAGTTTGGTTGCGCTCGAACCACTCTAAAGCACGACTGGGAGAGAAAATGCTTGGCCGTGTGATTGATGGGTTGAGTAATCCTGTGGATGGGAAAGGAATTATTAATTTTACAGATCAGTTGAGCCTGGAGGGGGTGCCCATAAATCCCATGGAGCGCGGAGTTATTGATCGAGTACTTGATACTGGCATAAAAGCGATTGATACCTGTTTAACGCTCGGCCGCGGCCAGCGGATTGGCTTAGTAGCCGGATCAGGAGTTGGCAAAAGTATGCTGCTGGGGATGTTGACTCGAAATACTGAGGCAGATGTTGTAGTTATCGGGCTGATTGGTGAGCGAGGGAGAGAGGTCCAAGAATTTATTAATCAAATTTTAGGTGAAACTGGAATGGCAAAGGCGGTAGTAATCGCCGCGCCCGCCAACGTTTCGCCTGTGATGCGATTAAAAGCGACTAATTTAACGCATCTGGTTGCAGAGTACTTTAGAGATCGTGGGAAAAATGTATTGATGCTTTGTGATAGTTTGACTCGTGTTGCCCATGCGCAACGCGAAATAGGCCTTGCGATAGGCGAACCACCAACCATTAAAGGTTATCCACCATCGGTGTTTGCACTGTTACCTAAACTTATTGAACGCGCGGGAGTTGGCCGCAGCGGTATTGGGTCTATAACCGCTATTTATACCGTACTGGCCGAGGGTGATGATCGTTCAGACCCAGTGGTTGATATAGCCAGGGCGTCTTTGGATGGCCAAGTTATGCTCTCAAGAGAACTTGCAGATGCCGCGCACTACCCGGCAATTGATTTAGTTGGTTCGATTTCACGAGTGATGAATAGCTTAGTAACTCCAGAACAACAATCCTCTTCAAATCGCTTGAGGCGTCTATGGACACTTTACCAACAAAATCAAGACCTTATTCAGGTAGGTGCTTATGAGTCTGGATCTAATAATGACTTGGATGAAGCCATTAGGCTTAGAGGTGGTATGGAAAAACTACTGCAACAGTCCAGTACTGAGACCATCAGCATAAAACAGAGCTGGCCGATGTTAGATGAATTATTGGCGATAAGCTCATGAACGGTTACTCTAAATCAATATGGGATACGTTACTATTAACTGCGCAAAGGAAGTCTGGTGCGGCGCTTAACGCAATGCAAAAAGCTGAACATCGCAAGCAGCAGGCAATTAGCCGTAGGAAAAAAATCGAGCTACTTCTCGCAGAGTATGCAGATCGACTATGCTCGCTTCAGAGTGAAAATCACAGCACAGCCGAGGCAATTAACTATAGGCAATTCATTGCACAGCTTCAGGACATTAACCAGCGAACTAGCCATGAAATAAATCAGGCAATAACGGCCTGTGAAAAGACAAAAAAATATCTTTTAGTGGCGGAGCAGGAGCGACTAAAGCAACAAAAACTAGTACAAAGAGAAACTAATAGGCGAGACAAAATACAACATATAGCGGAAACTAAGGCGACTGACGCACAGAGTATGATTCAATTTAATATCAAATCTAAGACGCAGCAACAACGCTAGCAAAATACTTGGCATACCAATTGCTTTGACCTATGTAATTACTAATAATTATATGGAATCACTGGCTTATGTTCGAACTCAACAGCTTGCTCCTCGGCTCTGGAAAATCACCGGGGACCAATGATAATGACGCCAATAAGGGCTTACAGGACTCTGATAAAAAACAAGATAACCCCTTTGGCGCTATTTTAGATGCAAACTTAACTGATGCAGGTGCGGCAAAAAGCGGCAAAACATCAGAGCAAACCGGCAAGGAGACGCCTCATACAAAAAATGCCGTTGAGCTTCAAAAACGTACGCTGAACGGGGGAATTGAACTTGCTCTTGGGGGAGTAGAGCCTTCCCAAAAAGTCATCGTTGACTACGCGAAATCTCAGGGACTAGATGTAGGTTTAATCGAGATATTAATGGCTGATGGTGAAAGGGTGAATGCGATGGCCAAAGGTCCCTTACTCAACCCATCAGATATGTTAGCCGAACCAACTGAAATCATAGCCTCATCCTCTGACACTACACGCAATGCAGCCTCAGCTCAAATGGAGTCCGAGATATTTAGAGCTTCAATCGCTAATTTCAACTTTGCCCAGTCGGATAGCAGCCAAGCTAATATTGGGTCTAGTATTGCCGCCACTGATTTGCCGAGAATACAGTCGGGGGTTCACGCACCACTCTTGGCGCAAGGTTCTCGTGCTGA
>CEST01022413.1_pt1 | contig 15690 bp, 18 predicted proteins | sample 326921 | NCBI WGS metagenome assembly CEST01 (sample SAMEA2621509, study PRJEB7988) | marine metagenome | biome: marine biome (ENVO:00000447); feature: surface water layer (ENVO:00002042); material: "saline water (ENVO:00002010), including plankton (ENVO:xxxxxxxx)" | depth 5 m
TGACGCTATCAATGATGATGCCATTACGAGCGACCGAAATAAGTTGGTTGAAAAGGTGTGTGTCATTTGTTTAGAGGTGTATGATGGTGAAAAGCGTGCGTGCGTTCCACATTCCAAACATATTGTTGCAAAATGCGATTGTGCGTATTTTGTTCACTCATCTTGTTTTCAAAAGTGGGTTCAGACACGTCCAACCAATTCGGTCAATTGCCTGGTTTGTTCTAGCGAAGGCGTGCTTGTATTGAGTTATGTGGAGAGAATAAGCATTGTGTTGAAAAGCAGAAGATGCCGCAACCTTTTGGTTTCTATGACACGAATGTTTTGTTGGGGATGCGTCTTGATGTTGCTTTGGGAAATAAGTTGTTTTATTGAGAATAGAGAAAATGATTTCTATGGCAATGGGCGTTACTACGAAGACGATGTTTACGAAAAAAACGTATATGAAGACGATATTGGTGCCTCAAATGCTCGCCCTCAAGAAGGAGGAGGATTTTTGATATAGTTCACAATATTTTCAACGGGTTAAAACAGAATAAAATAAAATAAAATAATAAAGATGATTCAATGATTTAAGTTATATGGCAGCAACAAATAACTTAAACCAATCTGATACAAAACACATCGCGCTTTTGATACCAAGCACATCGCGTGGACGTGACAATTGGAGTTCGATAAAAGATACATACCTGATGAATATGAGCGTCAAAACGTTCTTATTGACGCAAAATAAGGAACATAGATATACTTTCTACATAGGGTGCGATGCGGACGACCGTATTTTGGCACAACCTACACAACAAGACGAGTTGCGTCGTTTTTCAGACGTATTCAAGAATGTAGATTTCAAATTCATTCATTACACAAACATTCAAAAGGGTCATCTTACTAAAATGTGGAATGTATTGTTCAAGCAGTCATACGACGATGGCTGTGATTACTTTTATCAATGCGGAGATGATATTGTATTTCTAACAAGCGGTTGGGTAAACGATTGCATCCAAGTGTTGGAACAGCATGATGATATCGGGCTGGCTGGACCAATCAACAACAATTCTACAATTTTGACACAAGCGTTTGTATCACGAAAACATATGGATATATTCGGTTGGTTTTTCCCCGAGGAAATCATCAACTGGTGTTGTGACGATTGGTACAACCATGTATATCGACCGAATCATTTTTATCCTTTACACCAACACTTTTGTAGCAATGAAGGGGGGCAACCTCGTTATGTGATTAATAATGATGTATTTTACAATCACGACGGTGTAAATAAGACGCGCAAGTTGAGAGAAAACGCTGCTAATTTGGCTGCAAAACACAAATTACTTATTGAACGTTTTATTAAAAACAATTCCAATATACGATGGACCAGTAAATAGCGAACGATTTATAAACGATTATTCTATCATAAGAGCTCGCGACCCACAATTACTACAAAAAGTGAATATGTTGGCAAACAACGAAGAAATGTATAATAAGGTTGTCAATTCGAATAAATTAAATGAGCAAATGATGTATCAGGCTACATCTGTGGTAAATGAATTTTGTCTTAAGTTGGAGAGTAGGTAGATTATTTTTTTCTTATAATAGCAATACATCCAGCTTTTAATTTTGTATTTAATGTGCCAGAATACTTAGGAATATTATAATTATCATGTAAATATTTCTCTCGTTCTTCTGGAGCCGCAATTATTTCAATATTTTCAATATTATCGGTAAGATATTTATTATCATCGTCGGATAAATATTCTGAATAAAACACATTTGATTTTAAATAATTATGCAATACATACAATACAGAATCTTTATAAACTTCTTCTTCTTCTAATTTGTTACTTTGGATAAATTTTTGTAACCACGATTTTTTTACCTCTTGATGTGTTTTCAATTCCATTTTTTTGCCCCCACCAGCTACCTGTTTGAAAACCCCACATTGTACAAATATCTTCAATTATATATATTCCACCACTATTTACTTTTTTAAATAAATTTCCGAACGATTTAAGCATATGTTCTTGAAAATGTTCACCATCGTCTACTATCAAATCATATATATTCTTTTCTCACCGGTAGACAGAGTTGCATTATATCCATCCAACGGGCTAGCAAAATAAACTATACAGTAATTCATGAATGTTAATATATCATTAATGTTTAAATAGCATTAACGTTATATGAAATTACTCTGTTTTAATATAATATTCTTTCATAAAATTTTTATTATTACCTTGAAAATGTAATAAAATAAATCTTATATCTTTATTTATTCTTTTATTATAACAGTATGGTTTACTATCTATATATTTAATATTTTTATTTTTTCTATCATCGACTTCCCATTCGTCTGGATAAATATGATTACCCAGTGATGCTAAATGTAAATCAAATGTGAACTCCTCGTTGAATATTTGTGTTAAATCACTTTCAAAATAAGGAAAATTGGGTAATCTCAATCCTTTAAATACAGTTTCATTATGAGAAAAATAATACAATAATGTCATATCGCATATTCCACCGGGTTCATTATATTGTTTGAACCATTTAATCATAATTGACCTATTTTTTTGATTAGTATAAAAATGGAAAATAAATTCAGTGAATTCTCTTAATTTTGTTGAACTCCATATACTTTGACCTCCAGTAATATTTTTGGATGGGGAACTACATAACATGAATTCCTTATCACATAAATGATTATTATCTATCTGTGTGATATTATCATATATCAAAACATCACTATCACATATAAAAGCTCTCTCAATATTATTACTATACATATAATCATATATAATCATCCATCTAACAATACATAATAATTCTATAAATGATGAGTTACTAGATAAATGTATATAGAATTTTTGAAAATTAGTAGCATTTTTTTTGTATTTATTATAATCAATAATAGTAGCACCATCGATGTTATTATATTTATCAACAACATCAGTGATAAGTATTACATTTTTGTTATATTTTAACGCCTGTAACAAAGATAGACTAACATATTCTTTATAACCTAAGTGAAATATAATTATTGGTAAATCCATTATTTTTATATTTAATATTTACTGTTTAAATATAAATATATCTTGTATATAATGAATTTCTCTAATATTTCAAATTCTTTTACAGATGAAGAAAAAAGGGAATCCTTTATATACTTACAACAGTGTATGTTTGATAATAACAAACCATTTTTCATCGGTAGATTGTCTGGAAACGAACCCAACTTTTGTGGTAAACTACTCTATAATAAAAATATTTCCCAAAATTTATTATATGAAATGTTAACTGCTGCTGGTATTCAATTTTTGAATAATGATGATGTGAAGAAATATGTTAATATGTATATAAAATCGTGTCAAAATAGTTCACTCCTTGCTGTATGGTCGGGTGGAATGTATATACAAGCAAAGGATTATTATACTTTTTTAGATAACAATTTTCCAAATCAAAAACGAATATGTGCTCAAGCATTAGAACCTTTTTATTTTATGCAAGAACCCGAATATAAATTTAATAAATACTTTATTAATAAAAAGGTATTGATAATATCATCTCATAAACATACAATTGAATCGCAACTGTCAAACCATACATCAATATTTGATAAACCTATATTTGATGAATCTACTGAATTTTATGTGTATAAACCTCCACAACAGAACTGTGGCAATCATGATTCAAATTCATGGCAGTATCATTATGATATTATGAAAAATGACATTTCACAGATATGTGAAGATTTTGATTTTGATATTGCATTAGTGAGTTGTGGTGGATTTGGAATGATAATATCAGATTATATATATAGCGATCTTAAAAAAAGTGTGATGTATATTGGTGGTGGACTTCAATTGTTCTTTGGAATCAAGGGTAATCGTTGGATAAATCATCCAATAATTTCAAAATTAATGAATGATAAATGGTGTTCAGTTATGAACGAAGATAAACCATCAACTCTTTCAAATAATCCTCGTGTATGTGAAAATAATTGCTATTGGTGATTTTAAATATAAAGATTTTTATTTATATTTTTAATATGGAACGAAATTATACAACAATTACATTTTTTAAAAATTATACACCTACCTTTTTTTCGTTTATACATTTTTACAGGGAAGTATGGGGTTGTAAAAAATTTATTTTCAATGTAGGATATACAGATGAAGAAACATATAGATACATTTTCGAAAACTATATGGAGAATACTGTAACAAATCCTATAAAATTAAGTATCAATACACCTCTCATGCAAAATGTAGAAATCTACAATTTACAAAAGAATAATGTAGATTATATTTTTATACTGTATAAAACACCAGTTTATTATAAAGAGGTAAATGTTTTCAATAAAGTTAAAAATGCTGTTTTTAATATTATATTTAATTTTATCAAAATAAATGCGAATGATTTTTACATTTCGGTTGATGATGATGAATTTTTATATTCATCAAATATGAAAAATTTAAAAGAAAAAATAGAGTCAGAAGGAATATATTCATTTCATTTTGTAGAAAGCTATCCTTCAAATACAGTAGATGAATTGAAATTATGTTTACAACCATGGTATTTTAATGCTTGCAAAAGAAATATAATGAACCATTCATATCATCCTTGTAAAACATATTTATTTAATTTGAGAAAAAATAATAATAACTTCAACACATATCTAGGTTTCTGGAGACATGATAAATGTGGTAATGTAAGTGAAAAGGCGTGTGAGTTAGTTACATTAAATAATGGAGATATTTCAATAGAAGAGTTAAAATCATATGGCATATGTTATCATTTAACAGGACTCACTTTGAAAAATTTATGGTATGTAAAAGGAAAAAATAGATTTACTAATAATGGTATAGATGGAAATTACAAAAACTTATTATCAGATTATAAATATATTAGTGAGATGTATAAAATCATTGATGATGATTTCATTTTTTCAATTATTCAAAATAAAGATATAGAACTAATGAAAGAATGTGAAACGAAATAATTCTATTTTTGATCATATTAAAATAAAAATATTTCTATATTTTTAAGGGAGCTTAATAAAGACCTGAAAAATATGTATCAAATAAAAAGACACGAAAAATTAAAAAGAATTATCTATAATTTCTCATATTAAGATCGGCGTTTTAAATGAGAAAAGGTGTAAACTTGTATGTTTTTTTGTTCTAGATTTTCCAGATGCTTTTTTGCTTGAATTCTATTTTATATTCCAAATTTCTAAATGTCTTTGAAATTTATTAATTATATTATTATCTTTTTTAATAAAAGCGATATCTATTTGGTTTATAAAACCAATATTATGTATTTCGGATATATCAAATGGAATAAAATTATTTTTTTTCATATATTCAATATAATCATAGAAGTTTGGTGAATTTTTATTATATTCGCCAAAAAAAGGTATTTCTATGATAATAACCTGGACGTTTTCAATAAATTGATCAAATCCACTTAGAATATCAAGTTCGGAACCTTGTGTGTCTAATTTAACTATATCAAAAATGGTATTATTATCAAAATTTTTAAAAATATTATTCAAAGTATTCGTTTTTCGTTTTTCTGTTTTACATGTTTTTAAAAATAATTCAGTATTTTCAATGTAATAACTGTTTCCACATGATAAACCATTGAAGTTCCATTTTACATCTTTTATATTATCTGATAATATAACATTATAGAATTTAGTGTTTTCATTAGTTGTTATATTATGATTTTCTCCATCAAATAAATAATACACTGCATTAGGATACACTAATTTAGTAGTTTTTGTCCAATATCCTTTATTGCAACCAATATCTAATATTTTATTTGCTTTTAGTCCATTTTTTTTTAATAGATTCAATGTCTTATTGTGATAATTGAACATTATGTATAATGTATAATGTATAATGTATATATATGTTTAATACAAAATCAAACGTAATACCATTATTTAAACGATTGAATTTATCCATTCTCGTACGACAACTTATTTCTTTAATCAACATTTGAATAACTCAAAATTCATACAATAGTTTATTAAACATATTATGTTTAATCAAAATTGAAAAATATAATTTAACGTAGTAATTTTATTCAAAAATTATTTTCCTATGTGTTTCACTTTTCGTATTTTTAATTGAAAATAAATTTTTATTTTAACATGGAACGAAATTATACTCTGAGAGCACAAAAACATATTGATACATTTTACTGCGTGGTTGAAAAGAGTATTGACGTGGAAAATATTAATAGACTGTTCGATTAACGTGACTATCAAAACAACAAGTTTCTTATATTTCGAAATATTATTTTCATTTAAATAGAAGATTTTTAATAAATAATATATGTCAGAAATATGTTTTTGTATTCCAGCCAGATATAATTCTACACGTGTCCCACATAAACTATTACTCGATTTTGGAGGTGAAACATGTATTGTAAAATTACTAAAACAAGTATTGAAATCTAATTACGTTAACAAGGATAATATTTATGTTTTAACTGATAGTACACTGATACAAAACGAATTAAAATCTTTTGAATGCAATATTATTATTACCGACAAGCATTATTGTAATGGGACAGAACGAATTTCAAAAAATTTGGATTTAATACCCGAAAAATATAGTATTATTGTAAATATACAGGCAGACGAACCATTCATATCACCTTTGAATATAGATGAATCTATTAGTAAACATTTACAGAAAAATACAGATATTTTTTATACAACACTTCATGAAGAAAATAATTCAATTGATTACTTGAAATCTACTTCATCTTTAAAAGTTATAACGGGTCTTAATAATAATGTTTTATATTATTCGCGAAATATTATACCGTGGAACAAAAAAAACGAGATCAAAGAAGGTTATACATATAAAACTTTTACAGGTATATATGTTTTTAACAGACACTATCTTAAAAAATATTGTAAAATTAAAAATACTGAACTACAACACGAAGAGGATTGCGAACAACTTAAAATTATTGAAAATGGATTTATGATTAAATCATACCCTACAATTGTTTTTAATGAAATATCATTGAATACGAGTGAGGATTATATATTTTTATATAATAAATACATAAAAAAAGACTCTTATTAATAAATAAAATGCTTCAGTTGTTGGATTGTACATTACGTGACGGTGGGTATATAAATAATTGGAGGTTCAATGATATTTTTAAAGATAACTATTACAAAATATGTGATGATATATTACATTATATAGAAATTGGGTTTATAAATAAAACAGATAAATACAAAAAAGGAATAGTTGGAAACAATAGAATACTTACTTTATCTCAAATTAACTTGATTTCAAAGTATAAGTTTCAACCCGTTGTTATGGCAGATTTTTCCGATATAAATTTAGATATTCTAAAAGAAAAGATTAATGTTAGTTTGGTTAGAATCGCATTTCATAAAAATGATTTACATGAAGCTCTAAAAACTTGTAAAGAAGTAAAAGATTTGGGTTATAATATAAGCGTAAATGCAATGGCTATAACCAATTATAATATGGATGAACTCGAATATCTTTTTAATTTTATAAACGAAAATGGCTTAGATGTTTTATATATTGCTGATTCTTATGGTTCGTTACATCAAGAAGACATCAAAGAATATCTTACTTTATTTGATTTAAAATTAAATAAAAATTGTAAAATTGGATTTCATTTACATAATAATTTGAATAACGCATATAGTAATTATGAATATCTTAAAAATATAAGTGGAACATTTGAAAGAACAATAATAGTTGATTCTACTATGTTTGGAATGGGAAGAGGTGCAGGCAATTTACAAACTGAATTAGTAATTGTAAATGAAAATAAAAATATTCAACTTAAACAATTAATCAATATTTTAATATTTATACAGGACAACATAAAACCTCTCTATAAAAATGATAACAATGAGTGGGGATATGATCTTGACTATTTGCTAAGTGGATATCTTAAGATGCATCCAAATTATGTTGTAATTATGAGAGATTTACAAATTTCTATGAAAAATAGATTTTTTTTGATCGAGAAAATATTTGAATCCAAAAGTCAGTATAACTATTTCAATCAAGAAATAATTAATAAATTAATAACAAAATATAAAAATAAAATTTTATAATATATTATTTAATATAATGATAATAATCGGTAATAAGAGTTATAAAAAAATAGATTTAAACGAAATTATAGATTCTTTTGAAAAAAATATTCGTTTAAATCTTAGCTTACCTAATAACAATAATGGGACAAAAAAATATTTTCGTTATACCAACGGAAATGTTTATGATAATATTGAAAAAAAACAAGTAGTAAAATATATAAAATTAAAAGGTCTATCAGAAGAATATGTAAATCTTTTTGAAAACACATATATTCCAAAAGATTATATTTGTATCTTTAAACAAAATAACAATTATAAACAACTATACAATAGATATCTTGAAAAAATATCTTGTCCACATTCATTTAAAAAATTACCGAGACTGGGGTGTAATGCTATATTTGATATTTTATTAAAATTAAATAATACTGAAAAAATTATGGACAATAATGAAAAAATATATATAACTCATTTTTCATTATATTATGATGAAAATAATAACCATCAATATATAAATCTTGATAAAACACCTGAATGTCACTGTTTCGAATCAGAAGCATTAATTTTAAGATGGCTTCATATGAATAACTACATAGATGCAACTCTTTGTGCTGTTCAAGATACAGAATTACCTTCAATAGATTGTAAGTATATCAAACCATCTAATTATATTACACACAGGTTATTGAATAAATATGGCATTTGCATATTTAAAAATTTTTTTTTTGAAGATGAAACGGAAAAAATTGGAGAATTAATAAAAACAAATGATGAAATAAAACTATTCATTATTATAGGTGAAAAGAAAAAAATTGTATTAGTAAATAATATTTATAAAGAAGGTATCATTGAATACGGAAACAATAAAGATTACACACAATACTATTTATAATAAGTAAAATTTTATTTAGAATGGTTTATTCAACGCGTTCAATAAATTAGCAATATATTCTAAAATGTTCTTATACGTCAGTATATTTTCTACAAAATATTTATTATTTTGTATTATTTTTTTATCTGAGATAATATTTCTTTTTTTATAATATCTTTTAATTGTTCAATATTTGTAAATGAAATATAATTTTCATTATCCTTTAATAAGTATGAATAAAATTCTTCGAAAGGTGAAGAACATACAATTGGGACACTATTCATAGATAGTAATAGTCTCATACGGTCTGTTCCACTATCATTGGGGTTTATAAGCAACGGATACTTATATTCAAAATGTTTTGAATATGGTAGATACTTTTTCCCACATTTATTCATATTAACTAATTTTGAATTTATATTTCCCCATAAATATCCATCACAAATATTCAAATTATCACACATATAATCAAAATAATTTTTTCTTTTATCACCAACATTACTACCTGAAAAAAAAAACTTTTTTTTTTATCTTCAAAGGGCAATGTATCATTTTCAAATATAAAAGATTTTGTATCTTCATATTTTACACCTTCACAATCGTCATTTAACCATTTATAGTCATGTATTATAGAATCATGTGTAAAACGAAAATTAGGTATAATAAAATACCCTTTATTATTATTTATTGGACGACAAAAATTAAAATGACCTTTTTTGGGGTGATCATCAAGATTTATTTTAATGCTACAGTCCGATACAGAAAAAATCTTTAATGTGTCTTCAATCATAACTTTCCACGCTATAGATCTCCCTCTCCAAGGAATACTCACAGGAGGATTGTTTATAATCTTATTTTTTTTGATTTTAATTAGCATTACATTGTTTTCAATAGGTTTTAAATTTTCTTCTTGATAAATTTTAACATTTTCTATCGTAGTCTGTTCTTCTATAATTTCTTGAAATAGCATAACTCTAATAATATAATATATTAACTCTAATAATATAATATATTAACTCTAATAATATAATATATAAAAAGATTTTTTAAGTGATTTAATTTATCTATTCTCGCACGACAACTTATGTCTTTAATCAGCATTTAAATTACTCAAAATTCATATAATATTTTATTAATCATATTAGTAAAACTTTGTTTACTATATACATTTCGTTGATACCATTCATAACACGCATTAGACATTAAATTCCAATGATCTTCTGTTATTACTTTTAGTTTTTCTACAAATTCTTCTTCATCTTTTACTGTTATGTAATGTTTGTTTTCAACCAATGGTTCCATATAAGAATCTACATTAACTTTGGGTGTTACTATTGGAACTGTTCCGAATGCCATTAATTCTACTTCGCGATGACATTTGCTACCATAACCGCGTAAACACAGCCCATAACGAGAATTGCGTAATTTCATCAAATACTCTTCGTGAGTGAATTTATGTTTATTACCAGAAGTGCAATGATATTCTGTTAATACTGAACTCCAATCAATTTGTGTATTTCTGTATTTTTCTTGCTCACTATTTTCATAATTTCCTATGAATATGCTTTCAATCGTTCTATCTTTATAAGAGAGAATACCATTTGTGTCTAGTATATTTTCAAGTATAATAGCTTTTCTTGGCCAAAAAATCCATGGACTAACATTTAAATTATTCTGTTTAATTAGTTTGCCTTCTTTATTAATATCACCATTACCAAGTAGAATTAAACTTGATGACATTAGTTCATTATTGAACCATAAATGTGTTGGACGATCATATAATAAAATATCATTACCTAACCAACAATGTCCGCTGTCTGTTAAATGTATATCAACATCGCTATTATTTTGTTTCATTAATAATGCTAATTCTCGAAAACTATCGTTGTTATGATTCCATATATCATTTCGGGGTTGTTTGGGTATTTTAATAATCCATTTATTATTAATTATTCGGTTAATTATTAATAATTCTTTGTGTCGTTTCAGAGTTTTCAATGCATTAATAAAAATAGAATTTGCTTCGACAAATCTTTTGTCGTGAAAATGTGTGTGTAAAAATATAAGAGGTTTGTTATTTATATTTATTTCATTGTTTGCAATTGTTATTTGAGATTTAGTTTTACTAGGATTATCTGATAGGATTATTCTCCATGGCATATAATTTACTTCTTCTCCAAATTCTTGTGTATCATATTTCTTCGCTAAATCTTCAATTGAAGCTTGATCATGATATCGTGATGTTTTCGTAAATTCAATCCAATCATTTGGAACATTTTTATTTTTAGTCCATAAACAACCTCCGTTATAATATCCGACTTCATCAGTATTTGATTTTTTGATATAATGTGGAGAGACCCCTAACTCTTTTGATTTGTCAATAACATTTATAGGATTTAAAAAAATGATGTCACTATCTAAAAACATTGTATCTGTTTCATTTTCAAGAGCATATTTAATTACATTTGCTTTTTGCATTTGGAACTCATCCCATATACCTTCGTTTACCATAATATTTCTATTTTTATTGCTATATTTATCTAATGTTACATTCAAAAACAATTGTAATCTCAGTTGTGGTTTAATTATATCTAAACTGTTTTTGGTTTCAGTGTCAATTAATCCATATACCTTACTATTTTTATGATGTATTGACAACGATAATAACATACCTATTAATTCGTGACTACAGTTATATGTTGAAATAAAACAAAAACTACTCGGTACGTAATCAGACATTATAATCTTTCAAATGTAATATTTAAATCTTTATTTTCTAGAATTTTATAATTATTTTCTTGTAATCTGTTAACTAATTTTTCTGTTAATTTATTTGGATCTTTTCTTTTTAGTAATAAATCAAATTCTATACATAAATATTTTGGATATATTTTGTCATCTAACATCTGATTCAACACATCTATTTCAGAACCTTCTATATCTAATTTTAACAAATCTATTTTAGTATGATTTAAATCGTTCATAATATTTTTAATTGAATCTACTTCAACTTCATCATAATCATTGCCAAACATATTATCGACAAGAGATTGTGAAACATATTGGGAGTTTGTTTGTTTATAAAATTTTAAAACTGATTTTTCTCTATACAATCCTTTATTAATATACATAAATTTATCGAAATCAGGATTTAAATTTTGTATATTATTTAAATAATCAGGTTGAATATCTCCTGAAAATGTAAATTTTTTTGCAGCGTAATAAGTTTTAACTTCTTCAAAATGTTTTAATGCTCTATTTGTTGGATCTATTAAAATAATATTACATTTATATTTATTGTTTATTTTCAAATCAAATGATATATCTTCACCTACACCACCAGAATATATTATACTGTTTTCATCTAACTTGCAATTCATAGGTATGCTCCAACCACCATAATTAGTTCCTAATGTTTCCATTAAATATATTAATAATTAGTTTTTAATATATTTTAAGGTCTAAACTAACAACGTTTTTATAAACTTTATTTGCGACATCAACTACATCATATTGATTGACACCAACAACGCTGCCACAACAAAATAAACACATCCAAATATATTCCATGTGTCACGTTTTTACCAAAAAAAAACAAAAAAACACAGACCCAATCCTTCATTTTGAAAAACAGAAAAAAAACACTAAATTTCCATTTTTGAAAAATAGGTTTCAAACCTCTGTAAAAAGTGACAAAAAAAGTGACATTACCTACATTATGTAGGGAAAACCCGCAAAATTTTGAAGCAACCTATGTAGGGACCTTATGTAGTGCCGAAAAAAGGGCACTATGCCACCCAAAAAACAACCTAAAAATATTTTCTGTGTTTAGGGTATATGACTGACGCGGCTGACACAGAAAGTAGCAAAAAGGAGCACGGGATTTTTACTTGCGAATTGTGTGACTATAATACATCACGAAGGAGTAACTATAACAAGCATCTTTTAACACTGAAACATAAACGACTTACAAATGCTGACAAAAAGGAGCAAAAAGTAGCAGATTTTCATTGTGAGTGTGGAAAATCCTACACGCATCGCCAAAGTTTGCACAAGCACAAGATAAAATGTGCCTACATACCTGAAGAGGGCGTGTGTAATAAAATAATCGCAAAACCCGATTCTCTAGAGGAGCTTTCGAAGACCGACCTTCTCAACATGGTCCATGAGCAAAACAAGATCATTCGGGACATTATTCCTAAAATAGGGAATACGACAAACAATATTAACAATGTTCGCAACAACAATTTCAACATTCAGGTGTTTCTGGACGAGAATTGTAAAGACGCGATGACGCTCAAGAATTTTGCCACCGAGTTCCAGATGACCATCGAAGACATTTTGAAGTACAAGCAGGGGAAGCAATGCGGCGTTTCGAATCTCCTCATACAGAACCTCAAACCCATTCCGGTGATCCAGCGACCGATTCACTGCACGGATGTGAAGAAACGGACATGGATGATCAAAGATGATGATGGGTGGAAGAGAGATAACGGAAAGAAGGTGATAAAAGTCACCGAGTATGAAGTGAGCAAGCGGTTCCATGAATTGTGGGAAACCGCCTACCCAGAGTGGCAGGATAGCGAGCGTCTTACCGATACATATTTGGAAATCGTGCGGTGCATTACATGCGAGTCGTCCGAAAAGGAAATAGAGAAAATACTCAAGAACATCGGTCCTGAGTATAAACTGAGTGCGGCAGATGTGAAGAGGGCGTTGGTGGAGTCAGATTAATTCGGGGATGCGTTCGGCGTGCGCGTATTCCACATTTGCCAACTCCAACGCTGCCGTTCCGGTCACAGGATAAGGACGTGTGAGAAATATGCATCCCAATTCCGTCTTGGGGGTAACACGTTGGAGCAAGAGCTCTTCGTGGAGTTCGCGCCATGTATCATTCTTCAATAGAATAATCGCGTCAAGCACAATCTTTGAGATTAATTCTTTTGGCAATCCCGAAAACATGATGTTTCTTTCTTTTATTGTATTTGATATTAAGTATTGCGATTTGCTACTTAATATCCAATTTATCCTCTAAAAATGGTTTCGTTATGATATATTTTTTACAGCTCTAGACTGACGACATTCCTATCGCTCTTCTGTCTGCGTTTGGAACGCGAGGGTTGCTTGGCGTCGGAGATTTCCTTCAAGTCTTGGATGCTGATGGTGCTGCTGTCTTTTTTCTCGTTGGACGCACCGATGTCGATAGTCTTGGTCTTCAATCCTGAAAGAAGGTCCGATATGTCCGACGGACCCTTCATCTCCGGACGCTGCGAGTTCATGCTTCGAGTGGGCGGTTCCGGACCCACGCTACCGAAGTTCTCGCTTATGTTGATACCATCGTTATCGCGCGCCGCAGACATGTCGGGGCGATTGTTCGGTGTCTCAGACCGGTTGCTGCGAAGCGCCTGGGTCGGCATCGGCGTAGGCGGCGGACCAGGCGCCACGTTGGGTTGCGTGTCATCGTTCCCCATTACTCCGTTCATAAATCCGCCAAATCCTGGGTTCGTATCGCTCATGCTATTCACGGCTGCCTGGGTGAACTGCTGCATGAGTTCGGGATTCTGTCGCATAATGTCGTCCATCCCAGGCATTGCCGACTTGAACATGGTATTTGTCATGTGGACCATGATGGCCGAACCGCCCAACTGGAAAAGGAGTTTGAGTTCGGGTGCCATGGTGGCCTTCGACTTGTATTTTTCGTGCAACTCTCCGAAAATTTCGTCGTAATCGTCCATATTCTCGTTGAGCTGCTCCGCCCAACCATCCAGTTTCACGTCGAAGGGGTCGAACCGGTTGTTCAGGAACTCTAAACCGGTGACCGCCGCCATCAGCATGCGCCCTTGAAACTTGCAGCTCGCGGAGGACTCCTTCTCCGAAACGATGAGCTCGTATTCGCCCTGCATTTCCTCGAGGGACGATTCCATCGTGTATCGTTTTGATAGTTTTACCCCCTTCTTTTCAAGCGCCTCCAGTTTGCGGAGTGCCTTGAATTTCTCTCTCACTAACTCCTCGTGGGTGAGCTTTGGTTTGGCGGGAACCTGCACGTCTGGGTCTACCGGAATGTTGTTGAACTTACCGAATCCATCCCACGTCTTGTTGGATGCGTCGTCTTTGCTTTGCGTTGCGGTTGCCTTACCGATTGGCGTGCTTATGCCAGGCATGCTTACATCAGGCATTTTGTCGTGACTCTTCTCAAATACATCAAACTTCACTTTGTTCACATCTAAAGGTGTAGTTGTAGATGACTTCTTCATCGAGATCTCCTCTGTAAGATTGTTCAACTCGCTTTCGAGTTCCGAAATATCTCCTAAATCAATGTCCGCCCTTTTTTTACTGCTGTCCGACTTGACTTTGTCGTTCATAAGAAACTCCATGCCCCCTCCGAAATTGACGGAAGGTTTTTCGCTTGGAGTCACTTCTATCTCTTTGGGGGGCGTATCATCCTTATTGAGGATCAACGCTGGTCCATCGCCAACCGCACCAATATCAATGACTTGTGCTTGCATTATGATACAACTAGAACATATAATTTTAAGTATTACACTAACGCATATCTAATGTAATCTACCCTTGAGAACATATACTTCTAAAAGTATCGTTTTGAAACTCGATAAAATGCTCATAAAAATATGCCGAAAAAAATGCTCACAAAAATATGCCGAAAAAAATGCTCATAAAAATATGCTCTGTTTGAATGCTGATACAAATGACA
>CEST01087333.1_pt1 | contig 15513 bp, 14 predicted proteins | sample 326921 | NCBI WGS metagenome assembly CEST01 (sample SAMEA2621509, study PRJEB7988) | marine metagenome | biome: marine biome (ENVO:00000447); feature: surface water layer (ENVO:00002042); material: "saline water (ENVO:00002010), including plankton (ENVO:xxxxxxxx)" | depth 5 m
ACAAAAATTTTAGCAATAAATGCATGAATTTGTAAAAATGTAGATAAATCATCAGATTTGATTAGCATGGTATGCTCCCCACCATTTAAAATCAAAACTACTAATCCTAAAAATTTGAGGGCGTCTACTTCTGCTCCTGGAGTAGGTCCGATAATACCATTAAAAACAGATAACATGCACCTTATCAATAATCCAATTAGAATTATTCTCATTTAATTGTTGTTTTTTAACCAAGAGATAAAGACTAATGCTGTCCATAATTCTGATGAATTGTCTTGATAATTATTTAAATGTTTTTTCCAAATATCGTTTAGACTATCAAAATCTAAAATATGATCATAGATATATTTTTTGTTATAAATTAAATTTTCAGCCCAATCTTTTAAACTATTTTTTAAAAAACTACTTATCGGCATCGCAAATCCTTGTTTTGGTTTATCTATCAATTTTTTAGGGACATATTTATGCAATATATCCTTCAACATTAATTTACCTTTTCCATTATTAATTTTGCTCTCTAAGCTGTAAGACCACGCCAAGCTAATTAAATCTTTATCTAAGTAAGGGCACCTAGTTTCTAAACTATTAAACATAGATGCTCTATCAACTTTTGTTAAAATGTCATCAGGTAAATATGTTAATGTATCATTTAACATTAAGTTCTCTGTACTATCATTTAGTACTTTATTTTTTGAGTAATTTTTAAGAATTTTTCGCACATTACTTTCTTTTTTTGAGTGTTTTAATAATTTTTCTTTATATTTAAAATTAATTTTTAAAGAATATAAAAATTCATCCATGTTTTCTGAAAAATAAAATCCATCTATTATTTTTTTTAAGTGGGTGTTTACCTGAGATTTATCTTTATTCTTTAAGTTTAAAATTAATTTTAGAAAAAATAATAATTTATTACTTGGTATTTTAGATAAAATAAAAAAAATATTTTTTTTAAATATATTTGGAATAAATCTTAATTTATTCCATAATGCAGGTCCGTGTACATATCTATTATAACCACCAAACACCTCGTCTGCACCATCACCAGTTAAAGCAACTTTAATTTCTTTACTTGAATATTTGCTAATTAAATAAGTTGGAATTTGGGAAGAGTCAGCAAAAGGTTCTTGATAAATATCATTTATTTTAAAAACAGCTTCATTTAATTCTATTTGATCCAATATAATTTCATGATGTTCTGTTTTTAAATGTTTGGCAATTTTACTTGCATCATTAATTTCACTAAAATCACCGTCACTAAACCCAAGTGTAAAAGTTTTTAATTTATCAACATTTTTTGACGCTATTGAAGCTACTAGAGTAGAATCAATTCCTCCACTCAAAAAAACTCCTATAGGAACATCTGAAATCATCTGCGAATTAACTGACTTAATTAATTTTTTTTCTAAATTATTTTCTGGATTGATTTCAAAAGTTTTATTTTTAGACTGTAAAATTATTTTTTCTAATTCCCAATAAGGTTCAATTTTAGAGGTTTTTGATCTAATATTTTGAAGCTCAACAGAAAATACTTTGCCAGGTTCTAGTTTAAAAACATCTTTATATATAGTTAAGGGAGCAGGTATATAACCATAGTCAAAATATGAACTAATTGCTTCATAATTCAAAGGGTTTTTTGAGCGATTTAAAAGTTTAAAGGAACTTATGTCTGATGAAAAGATGAAAGTATTATTTACCCAACCATAATATAATGGCTTTTCTCCCACTCTATCTCTAGCTAAAAATAATTTCTTAAGTTTATTGTCCCATACAGCAAATGCAAACATACCTTGAATATTTTTTAAAGTTTTTAAAACTCCATCTACCTCAATTGAAACTAGTAAAGTTTCTGTATCACAGTTACTTTTCCATTTTACTTCATCAGCAAACTTGCTATTTATTTTTTTTCTCAAATCCAAATGATTATATATTTCTCCATTATAAGTAATTGTATATCTACTATTAGAAGATGACATTGGCTGCTTACCATTTGTAGATAAATCTAATATTGACAATCTAGTATGTCCAAAACAAACATTCTTGTGATCGTTAATCCATATCCCATTATCGTCTGGACCACGATGTCTTAATGAATTAATTGTTTTTTTTATATTTGTAAAAATATCAATATTATTTAATTTAAGATAATTTATTTGACCAATAATTCCACACATTACTAATTTTAAAAAAACTTTTCTGAATTAATTTTTGCTTTTAATATATTTTTATTAAATTCTTGATGTGTTTTTACTACTTTATTTAAGCAAATATCTTTTAATATTAGAAAAAAAGAAAATATAAACAAAATAATTAAAAAATTATTATTCTTCGTAATTATCCATTTTTTTTTGGCTTCAAAAAATGAAATTTCTCCATGAAAACAGTATCTCCAATAATTTATTATTATTTTAAGCCTATTAAATAAATTTTTTTTGGTGAACACTTCTTCATTTTCAATCTCCATAATGCAAAATGCTGATCCTTTACAATGCATTAATTTTTTTGAAAAAGATAAGCTATTTTCTGCACCTCTATCCATAATCTTTACAATTTTATTGGACAATAAAAATTTTTTATTTCTAAATATCTTTTTTAAAAGTGAGCTTTCAGTTATCAAAAAATCAACTTCTAAAAATTTTTTTTGTTTAAATTTTTTAGAAAAAGCAAGTATTGTTCCATCTCCTTTAACTGTATCGTCCCATCCATCATAATTTATAATTTTTTTATATGGAATTTTTTCAGGGTTATAATAAGATTGAGACACAGAATTTGTATCAAGGTTTTGTCCATAAACACCTACAAAACTTTCTTCATCTTCTGGTTTTATATTTGAAATTAAGTTAACTAAATTTTCAAGAGCGTCTGGCAAAAGATAATCATCTGAGTCACACCATGTAACTAGATCTGTTTCAATATTCTCTAATAACAAGTTATCTATTTTTGATTTACCAATCCTTACATTTGAATAAAAATAATTTATTTTTATATTATCATTTTTTGCTGCATCTCTTATTATTTCATCAGTGTTATCAGTTGATCCATCGTTACCTACTAACCAAATAAAATTTTTATAGGTTTGACTTTTTAAAGAATCAATTAATTTAGGTAAGTATCCAGCTCTATTCCAAGTGGGTGTTATGATTGTAATATTTTCTTCACTCATCAGCTTATTAACTTTTCTTTTTTAAAAAATTTTTAATAAAATTAATTTCAACACTAAGCATTTTACTTTTAGACAAACTAAATATTTTTCTTAATACTAGGTTTGAAAAAAAAAATTTTTTTTTATTATAAAAAAATTTAAGTTTTATTATAAAAAAATTAATAATAGCACACTTTAATCTGTAAGTTTTAGGAAACCTGTACTTTAATGTTGCTCTAGGTAAATAATGGTTCAAATATTTAGAAAAGTCACTCAATATGAACGAATAAATTTCATCTTTGGAATAATTAAATTGATCTGAACTTATTTCGGCAATTTTGGTGGCTAATTTTCTTACGTCCTCTGGCATATTCTTTTCTAACAAATCTTCAGAAAAATCATAATTTCTAGATATGGAAGAAGTTCCTCTTTGTCTTAAATAGTGAGAAGTCGTGTCTAATATTTTTGATTTTCCAAAAGATGCGGCTCTTAACTGTACATAAAACTCATTGATAACTAAGTCAGAAAAATTTAACCTCACTTTTTCTTCTGCTATTAATTTTCTAAACTTCGTTTGGAATACATTGTAAAAATTTGGCTGAAATTTCGTAAAAACTGAATTTATATGCTCCTTCCAATCCTCCAGTGGATCGTCTAATCTATAATAATTGCATGGATTAAGAAAGGTAACCTCATCACCATAAGTACTATAGTCGTAATTGTTAATTTCAAAATTTAATATTCTTCCAGAGACAGATATATAATCAGGATTTTTACTCAAAAAAATAATTTGTTCACTTAGACCAACTGGAATTATAAAATCATCATTATCACATAACATAACTAAATCTGTTTTTACTTTATCTAAAACATCAGATTCCATCTTGTAATAATCATGATAACCAGAATGAGTATTATACCTAAAGTATTGAATTGAAAGATTTTGATCATTATTAATTTCTTTAATTATTTTTTCTGTTTCTTCGTCATCCTGTCCATCTGCAATTATAATAGGATGTCCAAAGTTTATTTTTTTCATGTAACTAAGCCATCTTCGTGTAAATTCGTGTCTACCTTTAATGAGCAAAATTAAAGTAAATGATTTAGTTAAATTCATCTATTTTTTTTTAATTGATTTAAATAAAGCAATTGTATCTTTAATACCTTCATCTATAGTTTTTGAAAAAGAAAAACCTTTATCTTTTATTTTTTTAGACGAGACATCATAGGATAAACTATTCATAATTTTGCTCTTAACCAATTCGATTTTGACATTTGGTATATATTTCTCAATTATATTAATTATATCCTTCACTGAAAAATTTGAGGTAACTAAATTAAATACTCCTCCATCAAATAAATCATTTTTAATTACAAAAGCTATTGCTTTAGTAGCATCATTTAAATTTAAAAATGGTCTTTTTTGATTTAATGCAGTTTCCCATACAGTGAGTGATTGACCCATTGAAGCTTGAAAACAAAATTTACTTATTGCAGCATGAAATCTCATTCCTGGTGAAGTTCCACAAATAGACCCTAATCTCAAAGTTTTAGTTTTTACTTTATTTTCATCATGATAACTTTGTACCAGTAGCTCTTCTCTTAGTTTGGTTGCTGCATAAGGGCTCTGCGGATTAATATCCTCTTCATCACAATTTTCATCTACAACTTCTTTTTTTGTACCATAAATACTAGTTGACGAAAAATGAATCATCTTTACTGAATTTTTTTTACAAAGATCTAATATATTTTTTGTTCCTAAGTAGTTTACTCGCTCATATTCTTCTGGTTGATCTAAACTAGTTGAAGCTTCAGTTAAAGCAGCAAGATGCACAACTACGTCTGCTCCTTTAAAAATCGGGTCAAGGTCATCTTTCATAATATCTTTTAAGAAAAACTTATAATTATGACTGGGAAGATTGAATAATGATGTGTATCTTTGTGTAGTAAGATTATCAATCATTACCACTTCAAGTTCTTTAAAATATAACGGTAAGTCTCTAATTAACTTAGAGCCAATATGGCCAAGGGCACCTGTAACTATAATTTTCATTTTCTTTTTAATTTTTTGTACTTCTTAAAGCCTTCGTAGTCTCTTAAATAATCTTTTTCATCATAAGATCCATCACTAAAAACTAACAATATAGTATTCTGCTTTAAATACTTTTGCACTCCCCATATTCCAGCTGAAACTCTCACACCTTTAGTGTTGCTATCAAGTAAAATTTTTTGTTTTTTTTTACCATCATCAAAATCTAATTGGCAAGCTCCATTTATACAAATTAAAAATTGTAACTGTTTTTTATGTGCATGGCGTCCTCTAATTTCGTTTTTTTTTCCCGTAATAAAGAAAAATCTTTTACATATAAAATTAAAATTTTTTTTTATTTCACCTACAATTAAATTAGGACTTTTTTTATTTTTTTCTAATGTGTAAATTTTAATACCTTGCATGCTTATTTTTTATAAAATTTTGTAATTTCTTTTATAACTTTAAATTGATCAATTTTTTTTAAACCTGGAAAAAGAGGTAGTGATAAAATTTTTTTTGATAACTTTTCTGTAAAAGGAAGTTTAATTTTTCCACTATAACCTGGCATTAAATGAATTGGTCTTTTGTAATGCAGGGCTGTAATTATTTTTTTTGATTTTAAATATTTAATAAGTTTATCTCTTTTTTCACATTGTATTACAAATAAATGAAACGAATGAAATGTATTTTTACGAACTTTGGGAATAATTAAATTTGGTAATTTTAATTTATTCCTATAAAATTGTGCCTGAAAATTTCTTGATAAGTTATCTTTATCAAGTGTTCTTAATTTTACCCTTAGAATTGCGGCCTGTATCTCATCTAACCTTGAATTAATTCCCGGTTTAAGAGTTTTTCTTTTTTCATTCCATCCATATTGTCTAAATCTTTTTATCTTAATTGCGAGTTTATTATTATTTGTAACAACACAGCCCCCATCACCTATCGCACCAAGATTTTTGGTGGGGAAAAAACTAAAACATCCAACATCACCTATAGATCCTAGTTTTTTTTTTCGGTAAGCCGACCCAACTGCTTGTGCGCAGTCTTCTATAATTTTAATTTTTTTTAGTTTACTTATTTGCATTATTCTATCCATATCACAAGCTTGCCCATAGATATGCACAGCTATTAATGCCTTTGTTTTTTTATTACATAGTTTCAATGCTTTATCTGGATCTATTGTGTAACAGTCAGGCATTACATCTACATAAATAGGTTTTGCACCCGTCATTTTAACAGCTGCTGCTGATGCAAGGGCCGTATGGGAAGGGACCAATACCTCATCTCCCGGTCCTATTTCTAATTGTTTAAGTGCTATGAATAGTGCATCGGTTCCATTTGCACATGAAATTGCTTTTTTAACATTAATATAATTAGCAAATTCATTCTCGAATTTTTCTACCTCATCTCCTAATATATATTTTCCACTAGAAAGGACTTTTTGGATAACAGACTTAATTTCTTTCTCATATTTCTTATACTGGTGATATGGGGATGCTTGTGGAATCATAATCAAAACTTTAGATAATTTATTTATTAATAGTTGATAAAAATCAAGTGATATGAGAGATAAACTTTCCACCGCTCTCAATAAATATTTTTTCTTTACTTTCTATTTCTTTCCGATGATTCCAGGCAAATAAAACAGCTATTTCTGGATTATATTTTTCAAATTCGTCATATGGTTTAACTGGAATATGCATTCCTGGGGTAAATTTATTTTGTTTAATGGGGGTTGTGTCCGAAATAAAATCAATTAAGTCTGGGCCAATTTTACAGTAATTAAGAATAGTTGTGCTTTTTGAGGTTGCACCGTAACCAACAACTTTTTTTCCATCTTGTTTGTATTTTTTTAATGCACTTATGAACTTCTCTTTTGATGATTCACAATTGGCTCTAAATTGTTCATATGTTGATTTTTTATCTAGACCTATTTTTTTTTCATTTTCTATAATGTTCATTACATTTTCAGATATTTTTCTCATACCTTTTTTACAAAGCACATATCTCATTGATCCACCGTGAGTCTCTTGAGGTAGTAAATCAATTAATTCAAAACCAGAATTTTCGAAAATATTTTGAACTGACAAGGCAGAAAAGATAAATACATGTTCATCATAAATTTGATCATAAGAAACTTTTCGAACCATATCACCTAGATACGGGTCTTCAAAAATTAAAACACCATCCTCTTTTAATAGCGTTTTTGATGCTTTTCCGATTTCATTTAAATTTGGTATATGACACATTACATTTGCAGCAAGTATAGCATCGGCATTTCCATTTTTTTTTACAATTTTATTTGCAAACTCATCATCAAAAAAAGCTACCTCAGTATTCACTCCGTTTTTAATTGCCACCCCAGCTACATTTGCTGATGGTTCAACTCCCAAGTGTTTAATTCCAATTTTTGAAAAATTTTCTAATAGTATTCCATCATTACTTCCAAGCTCAACTACAAATGAATTATCTTTTTTTAAATAATGTGCCAAAACCCATTCTGCATATTCTTGAAAATGAAGCTGCATACTTTTTGATGTCTTTGAAAAAAAAGCGTAATTTTCATGAAACATTAATTTTGGATCTGGTTGTGTTTCTAGTTGGACGGTGAAACATTTTTCACAGAATGCTGTCGCTAGTTCAAAAAAATATTCATCTTTAAAATCTTTTTCTAAAAGAAAACCATTTGCTATTGGCATTTTTCCAAAAGACACAAATGGATTAATACTGTTATTGCAGACTCTACATTTCATTATTAGAGCTTTCTATATTATATCTTTGGAAAGGCAATTAATTAGTTACTTTTTTAAAATCTTAATTAATTTTAAATATAATCTTAATGTAAATTTACTTTTTGAAAATAACCAATAAACATTTGATTTGAATAAAAAAAATACTTTTTCTAAGGTTGTGGGCCATTTTTTATACTCTATTCCTCTCATTAAATCATATGCTGGTACTGCCAAAATAATATTTTTTGGAAGATCCACTAGTTTATAGCCTAATTGTAGAATACTATTTGGAAATGCAACCTCTCCATAAGTAATGTCTGTTTCTCTATCAGACCCTTTGTTGTAGGGAAGGCAACCATATTTTTTAAAAACTTTGTTTAAAATTTTTGTACTTGTTAGACCTGAAGCACCGTGGCAGGAAAAAGCTGTTTCCCTGTTTAGTCCTAGAGCTTTCCAGTGCCAACTACCAACTTTGGTGGTTCCTATATATGCTATGAAACCGTTATTAGGATTTTTATTTAAAATTTCTATACCTATTTTGAAATAATCATCTTTTGTTATTATTATGTCATCTTCTGTAAATAAAAAAAAATCATATTCATCTCTAAATTTTGAAAATGCTTGGTTATAAGATCCAAAACTTCTGCCAATATTTTTTCTTGTGATACATTCAATTTTTCCCCCTGGTATTTTTGTGCCTGAAATTTCATCGATAAATTTATTTCCTAAATCATAGCCAACATTATTGTTAACAATTATTAAATCTCGATCTATTCCAGGTTTACAATTTATTTCTTGCTTTATATTAAATTTAATTAGATCAATTACATCTGATGCTGTATTACAATTTTGACTATGCCCAAAATAGCCAACAGGATCTCCAACGAGATAGGTTTTTTCAATATTTTTTTTTTCTGTAAAACAAGTGGCTATAACTTTGGCAACTTTCATTTTTTTAATCTATTCACTTCTATAAACCTGGTAAGAAGTTTTTAAATTTGATCTTTTTTTAATCAAATCTAAAATTTTTTTGTTTTTTTCTTGTTTTTTTGTTGGGGCAAACAATGCTCTTTCCCGACTATCAATTTTTAATCTTGGCTCAGATAAATAGTAAACTGCCATACTTTGTCTTTTTTTTTCTTTAGGTAGTTTAATTGCTGAAGGAAGCCCGTGCCAACTATTTTGGGTGGTATCAAATAATATTGCTCTATTAAATTTATTTTTAATTTTTGTTACTAATGCTTTCGGCTTATTCTTTTTTTTGTCATGTGACCATAACTCTAAATCCCCTCCCCATTTAGCATTCCAATTGCTTGTCATATAAATTATTAGATTTAGCCTTCTTTCCTTTTTTAATTTTGGGTGTATTGAATAATCCTTGTGAACGTTAAGTTTTCCTCCATTTGGATGTATATGAAGGCCCCCACCATGTAAACCAACGTCTGTAATCAGATCTTTGATACCTGTTATTTTTTGAATAAAGTTAACAAAATTTTCTGAGTTTAAATAGTTAAATGCTCGATATACTGTTGAAGGAAATTTATCATAATGGTTACATGTTGTTTTTTTTTCTATAGCATTGTCATATTCTGTAACAGAATACTTTTTATCTTTGTTAAAATTTTTAATTTCTTTTTCAAGATTTTTGGAGACCTCTTTGTTCCAGAAATTATCTAATGTAACATGATTGAATGGTTTGCTATTTTTATAACTTTCTTTCAATTTCTGAATATCGAATTTTGAAATCAAAGATTCAACCATCTAACATTTTCCAATGTCCAGTTTACAACTTGGGTAATTCTTTCATCTGGAGATACTTTTGGAACCCACCCCAATTTTTTCATTAAGCTTCCATCTAAAGCATATCTTAAGTCATGACCTGGCCTGCTGGTGTGAAAGTCAACCAGTCTATATTTCAATTCTTTATTTTGAGCACTGGCTATTTTTTGAGCTAACTGTAAATTATTCCATTCTACAGGTCCTACAATATTAAATTTTGGACATTTTGCTCCACCAAAGTCATTGGGAAGATCTTGAACTTTATTAGGATTATTTAATAAAAATAAACAGGCATCTGCCACATCGTTTGCATGAACGTAGTGTCTACTACCTGGTGTAGTTCTAGATTCGTCACTATGAATAGTAACTAACTTATCATCACGAACATTTCGGATTGTCATTGGTATATATTTTTCTGGATGCTGTCTTTCTCCAAAAACATTCATTGTGTGTGTGATATAAATCGGCATATTATAAGAGTTTTCAAAAGCAACAGCCAATTCTTCACCTCCAGCTTTTGAGGCACTGTAAGGGTTTGTTGAATTATACCTGTCTCTTTCTTTGTAGTTTACACCAAGAGGTGCCGGTCCAAAAACTTCGTCTGTGCTAAAATAAATAAATCTCTCTAAATTCTTTTGAAATCTTGCAAAATTTAAAATGTTGCATGTGGCAACCACATTGTCTTGAACAAATTCCATTGGATTATCAATTGACCTATCAACATGGGAAGATGCGGCCAAATGCATTATGTAGTCAAACTGACCAAGATCTGCTGACAGCATTTGATTAACTTCAGCTCTTAAATCATGAAAAACTATTCTAACTCTTTTTTTTTCTTCTGAGTTAAATTCATTCATCATGTCTGCAATCCTATTAAGATTTCCTGAATAATCCAATCTATCAAGGGAAACTATTTCCCAATCTGTATTTTTTAAAAAATGTCTTATTACATGATGTGCAATAAAACCTGCTCCTCCAGTGATTAATACTTTTTTCATAATGAACTTTCTTTTGTTATTTAATCTTCTGTTATTTGAGAAGAATCTTTAAATAGTTGCTATAAGGACTATTATTAAACTTTTCAATCTGTTTCATTAAAATACTTTCATCAATCCATCCTAAATTAAAAGCTATTTCTTCTAAACACGCTATTTTAAGCCCTTGTCTTTGTTCAATTGTTCTCACAAAGTCACCCGCTTCTAGAAGGGACTCGTGAGTACCCGTATCTAACCAGGCAAAACCTCTGCCCAGATTATGGGCTTTTAATAACCCTTTATTCAAATAAACCTTGTTTATATCGGTGATTTCTAACTCGCCTCTTGCTGAAGGCTTTAATTTTTCTGCAATCTTCACAACATCGTTATCATAAAAATATAAGCCCGTAACAGCATGATTACTTTTAGGATTTTTAGGTTTTTCTTCCAAAGATACAATTTTTCCATTTTTATCAAATTCAGCAATTGCAAAATCTTTTGGGTTTTTTACAAAATTACTAAAAACTATTGCACCCTCCTTTAAATTCATAGCATCAGCCAATAAATCACTAAATTTGTATCCGAAAAAGATATTGTCTCCCAAGATAAGACATACATTATCACTCCCAATAAAATTTTTCCCAATTATAAAAGATTGAGCTATACCCTCTGGTTTTTTTTGAATTTCATAAGAAATGTTAATTCCATAACTCTCTCCATTTGATAATAGTTTTTTATAAAAATCTAAATCATTGTCATTAACTATAATTAAAATATCTCTAATGCCAGATAGCATTAAAACAGATAAAGGATAATAAATCATAGGTTTATCGTAAATTGGCAACAAATGTTTATTAAAAACTGATGTTAAAGGCTCAAGTCTAGTTCCTTTGCCTCCTGCTAGAATTATACCTTTCATTTTTTTTCTTTTCCTAATCTCTCTAATGTATATTTATTTTTTATAATCTTTCTCCACCACTTTTCATTTTTTAAATACCACTTTACTGTTTCTAACATACCTTTTTTAAAATTTATCGATGACTTCCATCCCAATTGTTTAATTTTTGTTGCATTAATTGCATATCTTTTATCATGACCAGGTCTATCATAAACAAAATCTATATAATCTAAAAAGCTTTTATTTTTTATTTGATATATTTTATCTAAAATTTTACATATTAGTGTTGCAATTTCTATATTTTTTTTTTGATTGGTAGAACCAATATTATAAGTTTCTCCCACTTTTCCTCTTAAAAAAACTTTTAAAATACCCTCTGCGTGATCTTGAACATGTATCCAATCTCTAACTTGTTTGCCATTACCATAAATAGGAATTTTTTTTTCATTTAACGCAGATATTATTACATGTGGAATAAATTTTTCAGGATGTTGAAATGGTCCATAATTATTTGAGCAGTTTGTTATAATTGCTGGAAAATTATAAGTTTTTTTCCAAGCCATTACTAGATGATCTGAGCTAGCTTTACTTGCTGCATAAGGTGAGCTTGGAGAAAATGGGTTAATCTCACTTGCTGCTTTAGCATTAAAAGGTATATCACCATACACCTCATCTGTAGAGACGTGTAGAAATCGGAATAATTTTCTATTTTTTATGCTTAATTTTGACCAATAATCATAGGATGCTTTTAAAAGAGAATAAGTTCCAAAAATATTTGTTTTTAAAAAGGGAGCAGGATTGTCAATGGACCTATCCACATGGGATTCTGCTGCTAAATTAATAACTCCATGAGGTTTAAATTTTTTTAGTAAATTTAAAAATTTTTTATCATCACAAATATTACCTCTAAAAAATTTGTAATTAATATTTTGTTTTTCTTGATCTAACGACTTGATATTAGAAGAATATTTTAGAGCATCAAAATTTAATATTTTGTATTTCTTTTTTTTAAGTAGTAGTTTGATTAAATTTGTTCCAATAAAACCTGCACCACCAGTAACAATTATTTTCATATTAAATTATATTAATTTTTACCATCTGTCTAAATAGTTCATTTTTATCAACCAATTCCTGATAAGTACCAGAGTCTATGATTTTTCCTGAGTCAACAAAGTAAATTTTATGACATTTTTTTACACTAGCCAGTCTATGTGCAACTATTACAATTGTTTTAGCATTCTGAATATCATTTATTGATTTTATTATAGCTGCCTCTGTTAATCCATCTAACGAACTGGTTGCTTCATCAAATATTATCAGTTTAGAATTTGAATATAAAGATCTAGCTATACCCACTCTTTGTCTTTGCCCTCCAGAAAGTTGTACACCATGTTCTCCAATAATTGTATTAATTCCATCTGGCAATTGATTCACATATTCCTTAAGTTGGGATCTCTCAAGAACTTCATAAACTTGATCATCATCTATTTTATCAGACCTGATTCCGAAAGCAATATTTTCTCGAATAGTATTATCTGATAAAAAAATTGATTGGGAGACTAAGCTAATATTTTTTTGCCAAAAATGCTTATTGTTTTCCATCAAATTTTTATCATCAATAAAAATTTTTCCACTATCTGGTGGAATTAATCCCACAATTAAATCTATAATTGTAGATTTTCCTGAACCTGATTTACCAACAATTCCTGTTGTTTGGTTTTTTTTAATTGAGAAATTTAAATCACTCACAACATAGTTGTTTTTTTTTTCTTTATCTAGATATTTAAAATATACATTTTGAAATCTTAATTCTTTTTTTAAATCCATTTCAATCAAGATCTCAGTATCTTTTTTTAAAATAGATTCATTTATTTCTTCTTCTTTACAATCAATCAAATTTTGTCTGATATTGTCATAAGCACTTATGTTGCTCTTCATTGAAGTTAAATAAGTAAAAATTGCCTGAAAGGCAGGAAGAAGTTTTAAGCCACCGAGCACATAAATTGATAACACTGGTAATAAACTTATAAAATTATTCTCATTTTTTATAGAGGTGATAAAAAGTATAAATCCAACTATGATTGAAAATGCTATAAGTTCAATAATAAATCTTGGTATCTGACTCAATGCCTGGTTATTTCCTACAGCATTTGCCCATTCGTCACTTTTATGTCTAAAAAGATTTGAAAAAAATCCTTGTCTACCTGAAATTAGAAGCTCTTTAATCCCTCCAAACCCTTCACTCATTAATTTAAATCTCTTCTCTTGTGCGAGAGTTACAATTATACCATTTTTCATTATAGTAGTTTTTATAATGGTCCAAATTGTAAAATAACAGGTTCCTAAAATTACACCAACAATCAGAGCTACCAATGGATTGTAAATTATCATTGCTGTTACTATAAATAATGAAACAGCTAATTTCGCAATCATCAATATTGTTGGCAAGATAATACCAAGTGTAATTCTGTCACTTTCTTGCGCAATTTTATTGATAAGTTGTGCGCTATTGTTTTTAACATGAAACAACCATTCTCTATTGAGATAAAAAGAGTACATTCTAGTTCCCAAGGTTGTTCCCATTTTAACACTATTTGTGGTAACCAACCAAATAGTTAGCATGTGTGTTAAATTTGAAATATATAAAATACATAAAAAAAATAATGCGAAAAAAAATAAAAAAATTCTCGGGCTTTCAAACCCTAAATATGAATAAATATTTGAAATATAGCCTTCTCTATTAATGACTTCAAAATCAACTATGATTGAAACAAAGGGAGCTATGGCAAATAAACTCAAAACCTCCATTAAAGCAGTCAATAAAATTAAAAGTTGTAAATAAATTATTTTTTTTTGTTGGCTTTTGTCTAAAAATGAAAATATTTCAATTATTTTTTTTATCATTTTTAATTCTTAAATAAATTTAAATTTTTAACATACAATGGCACAAGAATTTTAATTCCAGTAGCAAAATTATCTATACCAACTACTTTTTGATTATTTTTAAGTAAATATTCAAATAAATTAGACCCTATAAATCCAGCAATACCTGTAATTAACCATTTTTTGATTTGTAGATTTAAATTTTTTAATCTTTTATTTGAGTTATTCATAACTGATTACAATCTTAAGTCGGAGAATTTCTTCGGAAACATATATTTTAAATCATAAATTATATGTTTTTTTTTGGTCAACTTTTTTATTTTGTCAATTCCAATTTTTTCAAAAATATTATGAGCCACTGCTAATATTACACAGTCATAATTATTTTTTTTAGGTTTTTTTATTAGTTTAATATTGTCTATTGTTGACAATTTTTTTTGGTTTACCCAGGGGTCAAACACTGAAACATTAGTCTTATATTCTTTAAGTTGTTTTACTAAATCAAATATTTTAGAATTTCTAGTATCTGGGCAATTTTCTTTGAAAGTGAGACCCATAATTAAAATCTTAGAATTTTTTATTTTAATTTTATTTTTTTTCATTTTTGAAGTTAATTTTTTTACAAGGTGTTTTGACATATTGTCATTAAGTTGGCGTCCAGATAAAATTATCTTAGGTTTGTATCCCATTTTTTCTGATTTATAGGTAAGATAATAAGGGTCAACTCCAATACAATGTCCACCAACTAAACCAGGTCTAAATGGTAAAAAATTCCATTTTGTTCCCGCTGCTTTTAAAACTTCTTCAGTATCAATATTAAGACGACTAAATATTAACGAAAGCTCATTGATTAATGCTATGTTTATATCTCTCTGAGTATTTTCTATAACCTTGGCAGCTTCTGCAACTTTTATGCTGCTAGCCTTGTACGTGCCAACTTTAACAATTGAGCTGTATAGTTTATCTACAAAATTAGCTGTGACTTTATTAGATCCAGAAGTTACTTTGATAATATTTTCTACGGTATGTTTTTTATCACCAGGATTTATTCTTTCAGGACTGTAACCAACAAA
>CEST01180478.1_pt1 | contig 15478 bp, 14 predicted proteins | sample 326921 | NCBI WGS metagenome assembly CEST01 (sample SAMEA2621509, study PRJEB7988) | marine metagenome | biome: marine biome (ENVO:00000447); feature: surface water layer (ENVO:00002042); material: "saline water (ENVO:00002010), including plankton (ENVO:xxxxxxxx)" | depth 5 m
CCCGGGTGGTGGAATTGGTAGACACAAGGGACTTAAAATCCCTCGCTTGCAAAAGCGTGCCGGTTCAAGTCCGGCTCCGGGTACCACTTTTTATATGGTTAAAGTAAAATAACATATGCAAAAAATTTTAATCATTCCTGATTCACTTTGGGGTTCTGATTCTGGCCATAGATCAACTCAGTTTCTTGCTAAAGCCTTATCTGATAGTGGGATGCAGGTTGGAATATTTGCATCAAATCAAGATGAAGATAACAATAGTGAATCTTTTCTAAAAAGAAACAACGTAAGTTTTTTTTCAAAAAGTCCATATAGATTCATTCATCAATTTTTTGATTTTCCTGTTTCTCAAGAATTTAATAAAGTTATTGATGAGTATAAGCCTGAGCACGTTTTATATTTTGGTACTATTAGCAATAAAGTTTTTACTAAATATCTTATCAAGAAAAAAATTCCTTACTATTATCTACCACTTACTACCGAATATTATTGCTTAAAGGATTTTGCAGGTACTGAAGATGGAACTTGTTACAAGTGCATAAAAGGAAACTATATCCATGCATATAAAAATAAATGCATAGAAGGTAAAAATAAAAATTTAATCCTAATTAAAAAAGCAATAGAAAGAACAATTTCAAGAAATAGAATAAAGAATGCAGATAAAATTATTGCATATTCAAATAGCCAGCTTGAAGTATTAGAACTATATGGTGCAATTACAAAAAATGCGGTAAAAACACCAATTTTTTTTAACGCCGACCATCTTAAAGAGATAACCTCATCAAAAGGGAATTACTTTACGTTTATAGGGCAATGCACTTCTGCAAAAGGCTGGCATTTCATACCTAGTATAATTCGTAATACACAAAATATTAAATTTAAACTTATCATATACAAAGAAGATATTGCCAAGGCTTTTATTGAGCGTTATAAAATTCAAGACTTAATATCAGCAGGCATTGTTGAAGTTGTATCGGGACTTGAAAATCATTCCGATGTTTTAGATGTTATTGCAAATTCAAGAGGTGTTTTAATAACATCAGTTTATCCATCTACTGGAGAATTTTCTTTATTAGAGTCGCTGGGCCTCTCAAAGCCAGTCATAGTTTTTGATGCCGGAATACATAAAGAGATATTTAAAGATAAAGAAAATGCTTTGATCTCAAAAGTTGGAGATATAGAAAAATTCTCAAACGATATCAAAAATTTAAATTCAGATAATATTTTATGGGATAAGCTATCAATTGGATCAAAAAATGTATTTAATCAGCTAACTAATTTTGATAATTTTAATGATACCCTTGAAGAAATTTTGAGAAAAAACTCTTAGATATTAATAAATAGAAATGATCATTAACTCATCCAGTATAAGCAAATCAAGAGCTTCTATAATCAACTTAGCATTTAATTATCTTTCAGCCTTTATTCAGATATTTAATAGTGTTCTTTTACTTCCACTTTATCTAAGTTTCTTTACTCTTTCCGACTATGGCGCTTGGGTTGCTTCAGTGGCTATATTGAATGTTTTTTTAATAGTTGATCCAGGTCTTTCAACGGTTACAACAACCAGGTTGTCACAAGCATTTTCATCTGATGATGATGATAACTTTCAATCTGTTTTTCTCTCTGGGGTACTTCTTGCTGTAGCTATGGGGGTATTGATTTTTATTATAGGTTGGCTATTAATTGGCTTGGTACCAAGCATAATTGCTTATGATGGAGATAGGAATGATGAAATATATCTAGCTATGCTATTAAATGTAACGGCAATGTCACTTGCCCCACTAACAAGTGTATATGGTTCATTTTTTCAGTCATTGCTTAAGACCTTCGTGGGAAGTCTTATATGGATATGCTCTATAATAGTTAGTCCTATAACTATATTAATTTGCTTGTATAGTGATTGGGGTATTGCCTCACTTCCAATGGGGTATTTGGCTACAAATGTATTTGCTGTAATAGTAAAATCAACAGCAGTTATTGGTTATTATTGGAAAAAATCAATACAAGTATCATTTTTTAAAATAAAAAATATTAATATCAAACCTTTATTCCATGATATTAAATATTTATATTTAAAAAAGTTCTCTTCTGCGCTATCAGAAAATCTTGAAACTTCTATGGCAGGTATTTTTTTTAGCACTGAAGTTTCTGGATCACTATCAATCATAAAAAAATTAATTATGTCAATTTCACTTTTCTCAAATGCTATAGCTTCTTCTATTTTTTCATCCATGTCACATTCTTTTGCTGAAAATAATCCTGACAGCCTGAAGTCAGCATTAAAAAAAACAATATATGCCTCTGATTTAATTCAAATATTTGGCCTTTGTATATTATTTTTAGTTTATAAGCCTTTTCTTTTTGCATGGCTGGGTCAGGATATAGACTTGAGTTATCTCTTTATTATTGCCATGTCCATATCAAGCTTTGTAATGATAAAAAGTAATCTTTTATATTCTATCCTTATATCCAAAGGATTATTCAAGGAAACTTCTTTAATCTATATTTTAGAAATTATAATAAGGTTGGTTGGATCATTTATATTAGTTAATGTCGTTGGGTTGTACGCACTTCCGTTAGCTGCATTCCTTGGAACCTCTTCAACCTTATTCATTTTATCAAAAATTCTTATGATCAAATCATCCATAACTAGAAGTGAGATATTTTTACCATTCAGTAGATATAAATATTGTGTATCAGCATTAGCAGTGTTTTATGGATATTTTATTACCTACCCAAATAGCCATTTTGATGCGATAACAACAATAATATACACTTCGGCCTCATTTTTATTTTTAATGCTTTTAAGCAAGAGCTTGAGAACATTTGTTTTCGAGACATACAATAATTACAAGAAAAATTAAGATATAAATAAAATATTAAAACGTCTTCTCATTCTTTACCTTAATCATATTCCTTAAGAATTATTAAAAAGATTTTACCTTAAATGATTTTTTTATTCCCAAATAGTCATCAAGAGTTTTAAATAGAAGTGCATGTGTTGGAATAAAAACAGTAAAAGTCGTATAAGTTTTGTTTAATTTAAAATTTAATAATTTAGTAGAAAAATATTTGAATAACTATATATAAAATTTTAATGCCTATGCCATGAATTGTTTTATATAAATATTGATTTACCTAAGTTGATAAATTTTCTGTGATTAAAGAAACACAATTCTTATTATTTTGAATCATTATTTCATTATTTGTTATTTCAGATGCAAAAAAACTAAAAAAATGTTTCAATTCCTTTGAAAATGGCTTGCCATCATTCTCTAAATTAAATGACAAGAATATCCTGCCATTACTATTTAAATTATTTTCAATAATATTTATTAAAAACGCACCCCATTCTTTATTTGTCCAGAGTGCCTCGCTTTTATGCCCATTAAAACAAATCATGTATGCGCAAACTAGATCATATTTCTTATTGGTGGTTAACTTTTCATCAAAAATTATTTTTTGATGATATTTTTTAAGTTTAAGTGCATTGGTTGATTCGTCATAAAATTTATTACCTGATATATCTATAGCCTCACTTTTATTTTGATAATAATTGCATATGAAAGGAAAGTAACCAGCTCCAGTTCCAAGGTCTAATATCGATAATTTAGATTTTGAATTATTTAAATATAGTTTCTGGACTCTGATAAGAGCCTCTTGAATAAAAAGTTCCTTTAATATGAAATATTTTTCAAATGACTCAGAGTCATCTGATGCTGAATCAATCTTTAATGAGATATGTTGCCGATTTATAATATTTTTTATTTTAAAATAGTCAATTAATATCTTTGGGAAAAGAAAATTAGATAAGCGTATGAGCCTATAAAAATTTATTAATTTAGATTTAATTATTAGTTTAGACATGACTGATATTATAAACTTTTTTATGATTACAGGGGACGATATATCTTAGGTATTTAAGCACGTATAGATTATAATTTCGACGTGTGCACAATAAAAATACTTTAAAAATCGTATGATCTTTAGGGACCTCTGGATTTTATTATTTCACACGATAGCTTTTGATACATATGTTTCTATGATTAATGATTAATCAATTAATATGATTTACTAAAAAGGCAATAGTCATGCAAAATCATCTTCAACTACAACCATTAAAAACTTTTACAAGTATTGTTTTTGCTTTTGGTCTCTATTTTTTATTTCTATCATTTTCAAATGATGAAATGCTTAATGTAAACAGCCTTTTCATATCTTATATTGCAGGTTTAGCTGCTATTTATTGCATGTATTTATTTATTAGCTTTCATGAAAAGCAATATAAATTACTCGTCTTTGCTCTTATCTGTTTCTCACTTAGGATGTTTGTTGGTGTGGTTCATTATTTATATTTTTTTGAGTCAGACTACCTATTCTCATATTCATCAACATTTGATTATTTAGATGAATATGTTTGGGCACATGACTCTATGAGTACAATTAGTGGCACCCTGAATGGAACTATTGATGCTGATGATGCAGGAGCTGCTCAAGCTCGCTCAATGAATAAAAACTATGAGATGTTATTTTTTATGTCTTTATTGTTTTATTTCGGAGGAGAGAAAGTTCTGGTGGTAGCCAGTTTTAATTCTTTAATTGTAATTTTTTCAGCCTTTTTAATTTATAAAATTTCTTATTCTTTAAGAAAGAGTAAAAAGATAGCTTTCTTTTGTTTTATTCTTGTTGCACTTCAGCCAATGGAATTTATATCCTCTATTCTTGCAAGAGATATATTTGGACAATTCATTATTATATTTTCTCTATATCTAATGCTTAGCTTTTTTCATACAGGGTATTTAAAATACTTTTTTGTCCTTATAGCATCTTTATTAACAAGCTTTGTGAGAGAGGTTTATGCATTAATTCCAGTTTTGGCTATTGTCATGCCAGCTATATTGAATGAAATATCTAATGGATTTATTTCTAAAAAAACTTTAATTGGGATTGTTCTGTTTATAGCGCTAGCTATTATTTCCTATGATTTTGTTATTAATTTTATTCTTTATCGCTTCATGGAAAAAGACTTTATATCTTTAATATTGCAACTACCTGTCTCCTTGGTATATGCCCTAGTTGGTCCATTTCCATGGACTCAAATTTTTCTTCAGCCCCCAGGATATGAATTTCATATACCCACATACCTAACTTCAATTTATAATTTCACCTTGATAATTACAACTTCATTATATTTTCTAAAATACAAGTTCAAAAAAGTTGATTATTTTATTTTAACTTATGTTTTTGTATTTTTTCTTTCAGGTATTTTAGTTTATGGAGGCCATCACACCGTATATTACAGCGTAGCAATACCCTTGTTAGTTCTTTTTGATAAAGATTCAAAACTATCTATATTTTTTATAAGATTCTTTCTTATATTTATGTTCTGGGTTTTAATGAACATAATATATACATTTGTAACCTAATTTTATGAAAGAACTAACAAAAAATATTTGGTCTGTAGTAATGGCAGGCGGCTCAGGATCTAGGCTTTGGCCACTCTCAAGAACATCTATGCCAAAACAGTTTTGCTCTATAGACGGAAAAGACAACCTCTTTTACCAAACAATTTATAGAGCTTCTCAGCTTGGCGACTCCAACCCTTTATTGGTAATCATCAATATAGAATATAAGTTTCTTGCTATTCGAGAGCTTGATAGACTAGGAGTTGATTACCATTTAATTTTGGAACCAGAAAAAAGGAATACAGCTCCTGCTATAGCTATTGCGTGCAGATATGCTCTCAACTTTGACAATAACCCTCAGTTACTAGTTTTATCATCAGATCATTATATTTCTAGTCAGGAGGCTTTTTCCTCAACCATTCTTGATACAGTGAATGCTTCAACTAATGAGTCCATTATAACCTTTGGTTCAAAAGCTTTAACTCCTGAAACTGGTTACGGTTATATTCATTATGATAAAAAAGATGATCTTATATGCGATATAAAAAGTTTTGTTGAAAAGCCATCCAAAGAAAAGGCAATTGATTATATTAGTGAAGGGAGTTATTTATGGAATACAGGCATTTTTTTATTTCCAGCCCAGATAATGTTAAATGAGCTTAAGGCTCATGCAAAAAATATATATGATATTTCTAGCAATATAAATTTATCTTTTGATTTTAGTACTAACGTTCATGAGCTTGATAGTGTTATTTTTAATAGCTTTACAAATATATCTATAGATTACGCTGTCCTAGAAAAAACAAAAAGAGCTAAAGTAGCAATTATAGGATTTGAGTGGTCGGATCTTGGGACATGGCCGTCTATATGGAAGAATAGCGAAAAAAAAGATATTAACAACAATCTTGCTCTCGGCACAACAAATCTTTTAGATACGAAGAACTCACTGATCTTTTCAAAAGATAGACATATTTCTACAATTGGACTAGAAGATATTATTATTGTTGACACCCCGGATGCTCTTTTTGTATCAAGCATGGACAGCGTTGATAAAATTAGTAACTGTATTAACATTGTTCAAAAAGAAAACCCTCTCTTGGTATCTGAGAATACAAAGGTCTTTAGACCCTGGGGATGGTATGACTCAATCGACAAGGATATATCTCATCAGGTAAAAAGAATCCATGTTTATCCTGGACAAAAACTGTCTTTACAAAGACATCAGCATAGAGCAGAGCGATGGATTGTTATCAAGGGCATTGCCACTGTAACTCTGGACAAAGAAGACTTTAAATTTAAGATTGGTGAAGTTGTTCAAATTAATATAATGCAAATTCATTCTTTGGCAAACAATACTAAAGAAGACCTGGAGATTATTGAAGTTCAGTTAGGAGATTATTTGGGTGAGGATGATATAGAAAGATTTGAAGATATATACGGAAGATCGTAGTTGTGAATATTTATGAAAATTTATGTTATATAATTATACTTTTTTAAAGAGCTAATAATATGAATTCGCATAATCCTGAAAAAAGAGATGACACAGTGGATATAAAAGTACTCCTCAATATTTTATGGAATAGAAAAAGTATAATTACCGCCATTACTTTAGTGATAGGTATCATTTCAGTCATTTATGCTCTAAGTATTCCTAATACTTATGAATCTAAGGTTGTGCTTTCTCCATCAACAGGATCAGAATCTAATAATATGAATTTTTCTGGAACTGGTGGAGCTCTAGCTAGGATTGCTGGAATAGATTTGGGCGGCGGCTCGGCTTCTGGGCCTAGTATTGCCTTGGCAATAGAAAAAATTAAATCAAGAAAATTTTCTAAAGATTTTATAATTAATAATTCATATCAGCCTGAGCTATTAGCTTCAGAAGGGTGGAATAGATCTAGTAATAATATTTTATACAACTCTTCATACAATGCCTCAAAGGATGAGCTGTCATATATTCCAAGTGATACAGATTTATATAAAGGATATATGGACAGGGTTAGTATTTTTTTTGATAAAAGATCAAAGTTAACACATATAACTTTTAAGCATTATTCTCCATTTTTTGCCAAAGAGCTTCTTGATAATCTTGTTCTAACAATAAATGAAGATATCAAAAACGTGGAGCTACAAACTGCAAATGATTCTATTACTTTCCTTGAGAGCCAAATTGCTAAGACTAATGTGTCTGATTTGAAGTTCATTTTTAGCAAACTAATTGAAAAAAATATCAAAACAATTTTATTAGCCGAAGTTAATCCCCAATTTGTTTTTACAGTTTTAGATCCAGCATATATTCCAGATTTGAGAAGCTCTCCTTCAAGGGGCGTGATCTGTATTTTAATTACTGTTTTTGGATTTTTAATTATTAGTACATTTATTACAATATTTGATTATTTAAAATTAAATAGAAAGCCTTAACACCATTTAAAAAATAGGACGATAACATGTCAGATAAAATTGCATTAATTACAGGTATTACTGGTCAGGATGGAGCTTACTTGGCTGAATTCCTTCTTGATAAGGGATACGAAGTTCATGGAGTTAAGAGAAGATCTTCTTTATTTAATACTGATAGGATAGAACACTTAATTTCTCATAAGAATTTTAATTTTCATCATGGAGACATGACTGATTCTAGTAGCTTGGTCAATATTATTTCAAAAACCAGACCAACTGAAATATATAACTTGGCAGCTCAAAGTCATGTTCAGGTATCTTTTGAAGAGCCAGAATATACTGCAAATGCAGACGGGATTGGGGTTCTAAGAATTCTTGAAGCAATTAGATCTCTTAATTTACAAGAGCGAACTAAGTTCTATCAAGCATCTACTTCTGAGCTGTTTGGAAAGGTTCAGGAAATACCACAGTCTGAAAAAACACCATTTTACCCAAGAAGCCCCTATGGTGTTGCTAAATTATATGCTTATTGGATAACTGTGAATTATAGAGAGGCATATAATATTTTTGCATGCAATGGTATTTTATTTAATCATGAATCTCCGTTAAGAGGAGAGACATTTGTAACAAGAAAAATAACAATGGCTTTAGCTAGAATAAAACTAGGCTCTAAAGAAACCTTAAAATTAGGTAATTTAGATGCATTGAGAGATTGGGGTCATGCTAAAGACTATGTAAGAATGCAGTGGATGATGCTTCAACAAGATAAGCCAGATGATTTTGTAATATCAACTGGAATTCAATATTCTGTTAGAGATTTTGTTAATAAAACATGTGAAGCTTTAGATATTGATATTAATTGGGAAGGTGTTGGCGAAGAAGAAAAAGGCTTCAATAAAGATGGAACTTGTATTGTCGAAGTAGATCCAGTTTATTTTAGACCAACAGAAGTTGAAACTCTTTTAGGAGATTTCTCTAAAGCTAAGGATATTTTAAATTGGGAACCTGCTATAAGTTTTGAAGATTTAGTATATGAGATGGCAGAGTCAGATCTTGAGATAGCAAAATTAAATAAAGATAATAATTTTGTAATTAAAAAATTTCATAGAAAGGATATTTAATGTCTAATTTTGCTCCAATTCCTTTAGCTTGCTCAACATGGGATCATGAAGAAATGAATGTTATGCAAGAAGTAATTACTTCTGGAATCTTTACCATGGGCGATAATGTTCAAAAATTTGAAAAACAATTTGCTCTCTACCATAGTTCCAAATATTGTGTAATGGTTAATTCTGGATCTTCTGCAAATTTTCTTATGATTGCAGCATTATTCTTTACAACAGGAAAGAATAAGCTCAAGCGAGGTGATGAGGTTATAGTGCCTTCAGTTTCTTGGTCTACTTCTTACTCGCCTTTGTATTACCATGGTCTTAAATTGAGGTTCGTCGATGTCGATAAAGATACCTTAAACATAAGTGCAAAAAATATTAAAAATGCAATTACAAAAGATACTAAGGCAGTTATGGCGGTCAACTTGCTAGGCAATTCATGTGAATATAAAGAGATAATTTCATTATGCGAAGAGCATAATTTAATTCTTCTTGAAGATAATTGCGAGTCGTTAGGGGCTGAGTACGAAAATAAAAAATCAGGAACTTTTGGTTTAGTCAGCAGTTGTAGTTCATTTTTTTCACATCACATTTCTACAATGGAAGGTGGCCTTATCCTAACTGATGATGAAGAAATCTATCATATACTTTTATCCATAAGAGCTCATGGGTGGACTAGAAACTTACCAGAAGAAAATTTAATTTGTAGCAAATCCAAGGACCCGTTTTATGAATCATTTAGGTTTATTCTCCCAGGTTATAACGTCAGACCCCTTGAGCTATCTGGAGCCCTTGGGACGAAACAAATTCATAAAGTAGACGGCTTGGTAGAGAAAAGAAGGTTGAATGCTAAGACTTTTCAAGAAATGATGGCAGAGTTTGATTTCATTGACATTCAGAAAGAAAAAGGGCTTTCTTCATGGTTTGGGTTTGCATTAATCTTAAATGATAAAGCTAATTTCTCAAGAACTGAATTAGTAGAAAAGCTAAGCTCTAGGGGAATAGAAACGAGACCTATTGTTTGCGGGAATATACTAGAAAATGAAATGACACAATATTTTGATTACAGCACCTCCGGTAATTTTTCTGTAAGTGAAAATATTCATTCTAATGGACTGTTTATTGGCAACCATCACGAGGATATAAAAGACGGCCTAGAAAACTTACATGATTCACTATGTCAGATCGCAAAATAAATAAAATTTTAGTCATTGGTGGGTATGGATTTATAGGAAGCCATATTTCAAATTATTATGAATATAATGGGGTTGAGGTACATAAGACTACTAGATTCTTTGATGTAAAGCTCTCTAATCCTAATGACTATCAATCAGATTATTCTAAAGCATCTTTTATTGAGATATTACGAAAAAATAATTTTGACTTAATATTTTATTTGAGCGGCAATCCATATCCAGCTTTTTCAGAGAAAGATGCCTCCTATGACATTGAGCATACAATTACTCCGACTATAAACTTACTAAATGCACTTGTTGAAACAAAATTTAAAGGGTCTTTATGGTATGCGTCCTCTGTTGCAGTTTATGGTAAAACAAATCTTCTAGTTCAGTCAGAGGATGATGTTTGTCGTCCTCTCTCATCATATGGGTTGGCAAAATTAACTGCTGAGGAATACATTAAGCTATATTCAAGAAACTTTGATATTTCTGCCGGAGCATTTAGAATTTTTTCTACATTTGGCGAGGGGTTAAGTAGACAAATAATATATGATTTATTTACCAAATCTAATTACGAGTCAGATGTGCTTGAGCTTTATGGAAGTGGGAAAGAGGAAAGGGATATTTGTTATGTTGGTGACCAAGTAAGTAGAATGGTTAATATTGTTGAAAAAATTCAACCAAATGGAGATGTTTTTAATATTGGCTCCGGAGTCTCTTACACAACAGAATTTATTGCAGAATCTATTCTAAAGATACTAGGATCTTCAAAAAAAATAAAATATATAGATCCTATTAGAAAATTTGATGGCTATCAGTGGACTGCATGCACAAAGAAGTTCGCTTCAGTTACTCCAAACATTCACCCCAACTTTCAAGAATCTCTTAGAAAAACACTGAAAAGTTATGAAATGGAAGCATTAGAGAAATGAGCTTTGAGGATCATGTAAGTAAATATGGCCCAATAAGTTTTGATGACTCAAGAGGGTACTTAAAAGTTCTTTCTGAGGATGTTGAATTAGGCATGTCTTACAAGGAGTCTTTCTCTAAAAAAGGAGTTTTTAGAGGTATGCACATTCAAGGACCTCCATATTTACAAGCTAAGCACATCAGAATTTTACAAGGCTCAATAATCGATTATGTGATTATTTTAGATAAGCAAAATAAAGACTTCGGAAAAGTCTTTTTCAAGAGAATAGATTCTTCAGAGGCTGTTTATAGCATCCCAAGATATTGTGCTCATGGTTTCTATGCCCTAGAAGATACCGTATTAAGATATATTTGCATTGGCAAGTATTCTGAAGAGCATGAGGTGTGTATCAAAGAGCATCCAAAAAATTTAGACGATTTAATAATTTCAAATAAAGATCAGAATGGAATAACGTTAAAAGAATGCATGCAATCTTTTGATAAAACAATATGGGAGTAGAGAATGATTGAAGTGAAAGATAATGACATAGTTTTAGCGAGGTATATTCCAGCTGATACAGCCTGGGAAGGAGGTCTAAGTTTTTATTCAGAAGATGAGGATTATATTCAAGTTGGAACATGGGGATATGACTCTCCAAAAGAGCTTTTAGCTCATACTCATAACGAAGTTCATAGAGACGTTGCATGGACCCAAGAAGTTATTTTTATTAAGAATGGTAGTATTAGAGCTGAAATATATGATTTGTCTAATAACAAGGTCAAGGATATAGTCTGTAAGACTGGTGATATTATAATTCTATTAAGAGGGGCCCATGGATATCATATTCTTGAAGATGGCACTCAGGTTCTTGAGGTTAAAAATGGACCATATGTCGGAGCCGAATTAGATAGAGTAAGGCTAAAAACTTAGTACTAATGGACAATATTTTTTTTGATATGAAGGATTTAAAGAAATGTGGTTCTAATGTAATTATTGGTAAGACCGTTAGAATTAGATATCCTCATTTGGTAGAGATCGGTGACAATGTAATCATTGATGATTTTACATATATATCAACTGCTCTAAAAATTTATTCATATGTTCACATATCTGCAGGCTGCAAGATTATTGGTGGTCCAGAAAGTTACGTTGAGATGAGAAATTTTTCAACACTTTCTCCAAATGTTGTTTTATCTGCTGGAAGTGATGATTATCTTAATGGAATTGCCACCCCGCTAGTTGATAGTAAATACAAAGGCAATGTAGAGATTGGAAAAATAATTCTACATGAACATGCCATTATCGGATCTAACTCAACGGTTTTGCCAAATGTTATTTTAAATAAAGGATCCTCAGTTGGTGCAAATTCGCTTATAAATAGAGATTTACAGGAATGGAGTCTTAATGTTGGAATCCCGTCAAGAAAAATAAAAAATAGGGACAAGAATATAATTTTAGGGTTAGAGAAGGATTTTTTTGAAGAAAATGCTTCCAAAAAAGAAGACAACGGCGGTTAAGAAAAAACATTACTAATATTAAAGAATTTTTGGAGAACAAAAATGGATAGAGAATTTATCATGCAAATGAGACCTTGGATTGGCAAAGAGGAGCAAGATGCTATAAATCAATATATGCAGACAGACGGCTTTCTTACAGAGTTTAAATTAACAGAAGAGTTTGAGGTAGCTATTAGAAATTATACTTCTGCAAATTATTGTATGGTTGTAAATAATGGAACTATTAGTTTGACTTTAGCTGCATTAGCACTAGATATAAAGCCAGGTGATGAGGTGATAGTTCCTAATTTTACAATGGTAGCTACTCCAAATTCTGTAAAGATGATTGGAGCAAAACCTGTATTTGTTGATGTTGAGGAAGAAACGCTATGTTTAGATATTAATAAAGTTAAAGATGCTATCACTTCAAAAACTAAAGCAATAATGTTTGTTGCTGCAAATGGCAGATACCCTAAAGAAAATATTAATAAGCTCATCCAGATCGCCAAAGATAATGGTATAAAAATTATAGAAGACTCTGCTCAAGCTCTAGGTTCTTTTTATCCGGATGGTACTCATATTGGACTAAAGGGCGATATAGGAAGTTTCTCTTTTTCAATGCCAAAAATTATAACAACGGGACAGGGCGGAGCTTTATTTACCAACCATGAAGACTTGGCAGAAAAGATAATGTTATTAAAGAACTTTGGAAGAGCTTCATCTGGAAATGACACTCATAAAGTGGTTGGGTTTAATTCAAAGTTTACAGAAATGCAGGCTGCTATAGGTATTGAGCAAATAAAAAAACTAGAGCATAGAATAATACTTAAAAAAGAAATGTGGACCAGGTATAAAGAAAACTTAATGGGTGTTGAGGGAATAAGCCTCTTCAATCATGATTTACAGAATACTACACCATGGTTTATTGACTCTATGTGTGAAGACAAAAAAGGCCTACAAATTTTTCTTAAAGAAAATAAGATTGGATCGAGAGATATGTATCCCCCATTAAATAATCAAGAGGCTTATAACGAGCCTGGAAATTATCCAGTTTCATTTAATGTTGGCAAAAAGGGTTTATGGCTTCCATCTGCAGCCCAGTTATCTAATGAAGATATAGATTATATTACAGATAAAATTAAAGAATTTTATTCTTAAAAATATATAATTATGAAAATTTTATTTTTTGCTCATTCCCTGAGAAAAGGAGGCGCGGAAAGGCTTCTTCTTCAAATTGCTAGCCATCTAAACAAGAATGGCCATGACATAAAAATTCTTCAGGTTATTGATTTTGATGAATACCCTGAAGGAGAATATGCAGATATAAAAAAAGAAGCTTTACTTAAAGTGCATGAATATAAATGGCCTTATGCCTTTCCTCAGTTAGTAAGTAAATTTAAGTTTGTTGTAAAAGATTATCAGCCTGATCTAATATGCGCCTTTTCTCCAATCGAGGTTATTATTGCAGCATTCTCCGGGATAAAAATTAAATTTATTCATGTTGTACAAGGTTATGGTTCAGTAATTAGAGACAGGACATTAAAGCAAGGTATATATAAGTTATTGGATAAAATTAGTATGTATTTACTAGACTACGATGTCATTGTCCCTACTAAATCTCTTAAGAATGCTTTTTTAGACTATCTTAAGGTAGATGAGGGTAAGGTTGAGGTGGTTGTCTCTGGTGTCGATAGCAAAAACCTCCAACCGATAAATAAATTTCATTTCAATAAAAAGATTAATATAACAATGCTTGGGACTATATATAGACAAAAACGCCAGAGAGATGCAATTGAGGTGGTAAAAGAATTTAAAACCTTAAATCCTAATTTGGACATATCTGTGTCAATAATAGGAGCAGGTACCGATGAAATTTATATTAAAGAGAAAATTATTAACAACGGATTGGAGGATAGTATCTCCTTGCTAGGTCGAAGAGACGATGCTTTCGAGTTAATTGCTAACTCGCATATTTTCTGGCATTTAAGCGAAAGTGAAGGGATGCCTTTGGTTATTATGGAGGCGATGGCCCTCGGTATACCTACCATTGGTTATAATGTTAGGGGAGTTAATGATGTTATTGAGCATGGAATAAACGGATATCTTGCAGACTTTAAAGATATGAAAGCCATCGCAAGTTATACTAACAACCTTATTTTAGATATAGATAAGTATGAAAAATTTAGAATTAATGCAAGAAGTACAATAGATCAAAAGTATAATATCGAAGGTATGCTAACTAATTACGAAAACCACTTCATGAAAAAAATAAAAAAATGAAAAAAATCTTAGTAACAGGTGCAGATGGTTTTATTGGATCGCATTTAGTAGAACTTCTTGTAAAAGAAGGTTACTCAGTAAAAGCTTTTGCTCAATATAATTCTTTCAATAACTGGGGATGGCTTGATGATATAGAAAGAGACGTATTAAACTCCGTTGAGGTTATGTGTGGAGATATTAGAGATCCATTCTTTGTAAAACATTCTATGGAAGGATGTGATGCTGTAATAAATCTTGCAGCTTTAATTGCAATACCTTTTTCTTATGTTGCGCCCCAATCTTATGTTGAGACAAATGTTACTGGAGCTATTAATGTTGTTGAAGCAGCAAAGACATTAAATATCTCTAAGGTTATCCAAACGTCAACAAGTGAGGTTTACGGCTCTGCAATGTTTGTTCCGATCACGGAAGATCATCCACTACAAGGCCAGTCACCATACTCGGCTTCAAAAATAGCAGCAGACCAAATGGCTCTATCATATTTTTCGTCTTTCAAGACACCTGTTTCCATTGTCAGGCCCTTTAATACATACGGCCCAAGACAATCAGCAAGAGCAGTAATACCAACAATAATTTCTCAAATTGCATCAGGTCAAACAAAGATTAAGCTAGGCTCTGTATCACCTACAAGAGATTTTAATTATGTACATGATACTGCTGCTGGTTTCTTAGCAGCATTGAGGTCTGATAAATCTATTGG
>CEST01057064.1_pt1 | contig 15284 bp, 16 predicted proteins | sample 326921 | NCBI WGS metagenome assembly CEST01 (sample SAMEA2621509, study PRJEB7988) | marine metagenome | biome: marine biome (ENVO:00000447); feature: surface water layer (ENVO:00002042); material: "saline water (ENVO:00002010), including plankton (ENVO:xxxxxxxx)" | depth 5 m
GAAAAAAGAGAAGATCTTCAATGGCCAGCATCCATGTATTTAGAGGGATCTGATCAACATAGGGGTTGGTTTCATTCGTCGTTATTAGAATCATGTGGAACCAGAGGTAGAGCCCCCTATGAATCGGTATTATCACATGGGTTTGTTGTAGACGGCAAAGGTCTTAAAATGTCTAAATCTGTTGGGAATGTAATAGCACCAGAAGATATTTTAAAAAAATATGGTGCTGATATTTTAAGGATATGGGTCGCCTCATCTAATTATGCAGAAGATTTAAGAATTGACTATTCTATTTTAGAACAACACGCAGATTCTTATCGAAAAATTAGAAATACATTTAGATATTTATTAGGAAACTTAAACGATGATTTTAAGAAAGTTGATGTTGAAAAGCTAGACTTATGTCAATTACCAGAATTAGAGCAATACATGCTCCACAGACTTTATAATCTAAATGAAAATTTTAAAAATTATTTTAAAACATATGACTTTCATAACCTTTACAAAGAACTCTTAAATTTTTGCACAGTAGACTTATCTGCTTTTTATTTTGATATTAGAAAAGATGCTTTGTATTGTGATGCAAAAGATTCAGATAGAAGAAAAAGCAGTATTACTGTATTAAATATAATCTTAGAGTCTTTAATTAAATGGTTTGCGCCCATACTTTCATTTACTACAGAAGAAATATTTATATTAATAAATAAAGATAAAAAAAGCATACATCTAGAAAAATTCATGGAATTTCCTAAATCCTTTGAAAATGTAAAATTAAATAAAAAATGGACAGAGTTAAAAAAAATTAGAGATATTTGTAATATCAGCATTGAGGCTAAAAGAGCAAGTAAGGAAATAGGATCAAGTTTAGAAGCAAATTTAACTATAAATTTGAATAAAAATTTATATGAAATTACAAATAATATAGATTTTTCAGAATTGTGTATTACGTCTTTAGTGACAGTCGAAAAATCTAATATTGAAGAAATAATAGTTAAAACAAATAAAGCTGAAGGAAATAAGTGCCCTGTCTGCTGGAAAATTAACAAGCAAAAATGTGAAAGACATTCAAGTTAATTAAAAAAGCAATGAATAAACCAAGGATAAATTTTTTTTTTTCTAATTTTATAATCTTAGTAACAGTATTCTTAATCGACCGAGTATCTAAAATTTATATTTTAAAAATAGCAGAAGTAGAAAATTCAGTGGATATATATGTTACGTCATATTTAAATTTATACTTAATTTGGAACAAGGGAGTTGCTTTTGGTATGTTTTCAGCAAATGGAAGTATAATTTATAATACTATTACATTAATAATAAGTTTATTTATTATTTTTGTTTTCTACATGATATTATTAAATAATAATATTAAACGTTATTTTTTAGTTTTAATTGCAGGAGGTGCGTTGGGTAATTTTTATGACAGAATAATTTATTCAGCAGTACCAGATTTTATAGATTTACATTTTCAAGGTTTTCATTGGTTTATTTTTAATGTTGCGGATATATTTATTACTTCTGGAGTTTTTTGTCTTATTTTAGTAGAATTTTTTTACAATAACAGAAATATAAATGAAAAAAATTAAAATTATATTTTCTATTTTTTTTATACTGATATTTATTAATGCTTGTAGCTCAGTCAAGGAAGGCTTAACTAAAAGTAAAAAAAAATCAGGTGATGAGTTTTTAGTGGAAAAGAAAGCACCTTTGGTATTACCCCCTAATTTTAATGAACTGCCCGAACCAAGTACTAACGATGGTGTAAATCAAAAAAATGATTTTGATTTAGAGAAAATCATTAATCAAAACACATCAAAAACTGAAAACCAAAATGATGATAACAAAGATAGCTCTATAGAAGATATCTTACTTAAAAAAATTAGAAAAAAATAATGATATCTAAAAGTATTTTTTTTCAAAACTTCTTAAGTATTAAAAAAAATTTAAAAATAAAAAAAGATTTACAAATTTTATTAAAAAAGGAACCAAAGTTATTCTGTACATTAAAACCAAATTATAAATATAGTTATTCTAAAAAGTTTATTTTAAAATATAAAAAATTTTCAAATATAAGAATAATTGGTATGGGAGGGTCAGTTCTTGGAGCTGAAACTATATATAATTTTTTAAAAAAAAAAATTAACAAAAATTTTACTTTTGTTAATAATCTAAACAACAAAGCATATAATCTTAAAGATAAAAAAATTAATTTAAATTTGATTATTTCTAAGTCGGGAAACACTTTGGAGACAATAGTGAACGCAAATACTTTAATAAAAGATAATGATAAAAATATAATTATTACAGAAAAAAAAAATAACTATTTAACAAACCTAGCAAAAGAGCTTAAATGCGAAGTAGTTGATCATAAAAACTACATAGGAGGTAGGTATTCAGTTCTATCTGAAGTAGGAATGCTGCCAACAGAACTAATGGATTTAGATGAAAAAAAATTCAAACAATTTAATCAACTTATTAAAGATAAAAAATTTATTAGTAGCCTTGTCAACAATGTTAGCACTACTTTACACTTAATTAAGAGCGGAAAATATACTTCGGTCATTTTAAATTATGATGAGCAATCAGAAAATTTATTTAAATGGTATCAACAATTAATAGCAGAAAGCTTAGGTAAAAAATCTCAGGGAATCTTGCCTGTTATTTCTGCCATGCCAAAAGATAATCATAGTTTAATGCAATTATACTTAGACGGTCCCTCAAAAAGTTTTTATACTTTTTTTAACGTTCTAGAGAATGGAATTGTTAAAATAAAAAATAATACAATACTTAACAGCCATGAATATTTAAAAAATCAAACAATAGAAAAAATTAAACAATCTCAAATGTTGGCTACAGAAAAAATTTTTAAGACTAAGCGTATACCGTTCAGAAGCTTTAAAGTGAACAGAAGAAGTGAGAAAGCGTTAGGTGAGTTATTTTGTTTTTTTATTTTAGAAACAATTTTACTTGGAAGAGCTTTGAAAGTTAATCCCTTTGACCAACCTTCAGTTGAATTAATTAAAAAAGAAACAAAAATAATTTTAAGTTAAGCTTAATTAGTTTATAAATTATATTTATTTAATCTTTTTTAAAAATTTCTTATAGTCTCTTATATATTCTGTTTTTGAATATTTTTTATCACAAATAACCATAAGTAATTGCCCCTTGCTCATTTCTATTCTAACCCAACTTAAAGGGGGTACTCTTAAGATCTTTTTAAATTCATTTAATCTTATTTTTTTTATTCCCTTTTTATTTTCTATAGAAATTTTTATATCTCCCTTTAAACTGTAAAAAATTTGAGTACATCTTTTGTGGGCATGATTACCTCTAAGACATTTTTTTGAAGATTTTAAAAAAAAGATTCTTTCAGTTGCAAAATCACCATGTTTTAGATTTTCTAAAATATGAAGATCACACAATTTATTACCTATTTTTATTGATTTCATCTAATATTAACTAAGCTTTAATATTGTTTTTTTAATTTCATTTTTAATTTTTCCTTTGAATCTAAACCCTTTTTTTGTGAGACTATCAGGAATTACGACATATGATTTTTGATTGAGTATTTTTGTATTTACAAATTTGATTTTCAATTTTTTTTTATAAAGTTTAATTATTTTAATAATATCTATAACAGAACGATTTTCACTAACTGCATCAAATGTTCCAAAAATATTTTTTTTCATAATTAAAAAAAGTGTTAAGTTTACAAAATCACTTAAAACTAAATAAGGCCTTTGTTTTGTATATAGTTTTCTCCAAATAGTAATTGGTTTAGATAATGCAGCTTGGTAAGAGAATTTATTAATTGCAGTATGAAACCTCATACCTTCAGAAATGCCACAAATTGTTCCCAACCTCAATATTGTAAATTTTTTTAATTTTTTTTTAATATATAATTCCTCATATATTTTACATTGTGCATAGGGGCTTTGTGGATTGATCATATTTAATTCTTGATTATTATAAGAGTTTATTATACTGGATTGATCCCCATAAACACTTGTTGAAGAAGCAAACATTAAAGAAATATTTCTATTTTTACAATAATTTACGACTTTTTTTGTACCATTTAAATTATTTTTTAATATCTCGTCCTGTCTATTGATACTTTGTTCTGCATTAGTAATTGCAGATAAATGAATAACATAATTAAGTTTATCTTTAATTTTTGAAAAAGAAAATTTAACCACATCATCATCAAACAAAAAAATTTTTTTTTTATCTTTAATTGTAATATAAGAGCAAAATCTTTGTGTAAGAAAATTATCTATAATAAATATTTTTTTAACATTTTTGTTATTAACAAACTCTTTTATTAATGCAGACCCTAAATGACCAAACCCACCTGTAATTAAAATATTCATTTTTATTTTTTATGTAATTTAAAAAAATTTGGGATTAATTTACTATTTAATGGAATCTTATATTCCTCGGAAACATTATATATATTAGTTGTTGCATAAATCATGTGATTTTCATTTGACAAAGTTACATAACCATGTGCTACCCCAGGTGGAAAAAAATAAATTATCATATTTTCTTTAGAATCGATATTTATTACCTCATGTTTTTTAAATGTTTTAGATTTTATTCTAGTATCGTAAAGGTATACTTTAATTTTGCCTTTAAGTAGATAATTCCACTGACTTTGTTTCTTGTGGAGGTGCCACCCTTTAATTATATTTTTTTTTATATAAGAGTGACTAATTTGTTTAAATTTTTTTTTTGTAATAGATACGTTATCTTTAAATATTTCTCTAAAAAAACCTCTATCATCATCATTAGAGATAATTTTTTTTAAAAAAACACCTTTAATTTTAGACATAATTTATTATTTTATTTTTTTAATATGAGATTTTATATTATTAGATAATAACAAGTTCTCAGACCATTTTTTTAATAAGACATATTTTTTGTTTATATTAAGAAAAATATCAAGTGCAGTCTTAGGATTATGTTTTTTACTCCATTCTCTAGGTCTATGTTTCTGATTTGGTATATAATTTATTATAGTGTCACCAATTACAATGATATCTCCTTTTTTAAGTATCTTATCGTATAAAGTAAGTTCCTTAAGCACGTGATCTTCAGTGTGATTAGAGTCTAAGTGAATTAAACATTTTTTATATTTATTTCTGTTTTTTTTTATTTCATCAAAAATTTTATTATCCAAAGAGCTTCCATTAATTAATTGAACCTTATTAGAAATTTTTTTACCGAGTCTTAGTTTTAAACTTTTTGGAATAAATATATCAATACCCAGGATCTTTTTTATGGGCAAGGATTTAGCTAGAGTATCATAGAACAAAAGCATTCCACCCCAGGCCACACCAATTTCAATTATTATATCTGGTTTTTCGTTAAATATAATATCTTGCATTTTAATTATATCTTCTGGCGTTTGAAGAATTGGCTCGCCACACCAATAATGCTGATAGCACCAATTAAATTTGTCACTTTCCGTGTATAATTTAAACTTTAATTTATCTATCTGTCTATCATTAGCTAAAGCACGTGAGTATTTATTAGTGTTTTTAACAAATTGATTTTTAGTAATTTTTTTTTTATTCATTAGATTAATCTGAAATATTATATAGTAACAGAATTGCAAGTGAATAAAAAAAATATAATTGTAACGGGTGCCAGAGGCTTTATAGGTAAAAACTTAATAAATTCACTCAAAGAAAAGTACATAATAAAAAAATTATCTTTCGAAAAATTTGGTAAAATTAAAGATATTGATAAAAAAAAATATATAGATAATTTTATTAAAAAAAACAAACCATTTGCTGTAATCCACCTTGCGACTTATTTTTCTAAAATAAACAATAAGAAAACCTTTTTAAAATGCATGAAGGTTAACTATTTTTTTTCAAAAATACTTTATCAATCTACAGTAAAGAATTCAGTAAATAAGTTTATTTATACAGGTAGTAATTATGAAAATATAAAGGATAAAAAAAAACTGTATCCATATATATTGTCTAAAAAAAGATACAGTAGTTTTTTAGAAAAAAGTAACTCAAAAAAAACGAATCTAATTTGTCTTTATTTGTCTAGTATTTATGGAGATAATGATGAAAGGAAAAAAATTGTAAGTTATTTATTTAAAATAAAAAAAACTAAAAAAAAAATTAATTTTAAAATTTTAAAATATTCAAAATTAAATTTTATGCATATAAAAGATTTAATTGAGATAATAAAGTTGTGTATTTTAAAAAAACCATCAAATAAGAAATTATTTTACAATTTGAAATTTAAAAAAAATTTCTCACTACTTAAAATAATATTAAATTTTTCAAAAATTAACAAATATATTACTTATGAAATATTAAAGAATTCTATCAAAAATCTAGAAATTGATGAGAGAGATGTCTTATATAAAAATAAAAAGTTTTTATCTTATGAGCCAAAAATAGATATTAATAATTGGATTAAAAATAAACTATCTATTTCAAATTATTAATTATTTTAATAATTTTTTTTACATTAAGTAAGCTTAACTCTGGATAGATTGGCAGTGATAAAATATCTGGAATAATTTTTTTTGTATTTGTGAGTTTAGATTTTTTAAATTTTTTGAAGGGTATTTGTTGGTGATTTGCAAGATTATAGTGAATACCTGGATTTATTTTATTTTTATTTAAATATATAATTAATTTTTCTCGTAAGTTATTTTTTACAATAATTACATAAAGGTGAAATACATTTTTTGTATTAGCCATTGTCTTAGGTAGTAGTATGTTTTTATTCTTGATCTTTTCCGAGTATAGTTTTGCAATTTTTATCCGTTTACTGTTATTCTTATCTAGATCATTTAATTGGACATTTAATATTGCCGCATGTATCTCATCCATTCGTCTGTTAATTGATTTCAAAATACCAATATTTTTTTTTACCCAACCATACTCTCGATAAAGTTTTGCTTTTTTGTAAAGTTTCTGATTATTGGTGATAATCGAACCAGCATCTCCAAATGTAGATAAGTTTTTTGTGGGATAAAAACTAAAGGTTCCAAAATCTCCAAATGTACCAACTTTTTTCTTATTAAATTCAGCTCCATGCGCTTGAGCACAATCTTCAATTAAAAAAATATTATTTTTTTTGCATATTGCCTTAATTTTTATAACATTTGCTACTAACCCATATAGATGTACTAAGATTACAGCTTTTGTTTTTTTGGTTATATTTTTTTCAATTTCATCATAATTCATATTAAAATTAGTATTATTTATGTCTATTAAAATTGGATTAGCCCCAATCTCAGTAATTGCAGCAACTGTTGCATAGGCTGTGTGTGATGTTGTGATTATCTCATCACCATATTTGATACCTAAGGATTTGAGTGCCACAATAATTGCTTCTGTTCCACTTGACACACCTAAAGAATATTTACATTGATTATATTTAGAAAAATTTTTTTCAAATTTTTTAACAGACTTTCCAAGAATATAATCATTGCTTGACAAAGTTTTTGTAATTGCAATATCTATTTTTTTTTTATTTTTTAGATATTCACTCTTCGGATTTGCAAAGTTTATCATAAACTAGGTGCAATAATATTTTTTCTATTTTTTTTATCAAAAAATTTTTTATCGATATGTGTTAACCAAATAATATTTTTATTTTTTTCTTTTTTAAATATTTCAAGATAATGATTCCAGGCAAATAAAATACAGTACTGTGGTTTAATAGTTTCAAATTTTTTATAATCTATAATAGGTATGGAAGTTCCAGGTGCATATCCACCAATTTTAGTTGGGCTGGTATCAAATATTCCATCTATAGAATTTGATTTTAAGCCACAAAAATTAATTATTGTGGTACTTTTTGAGGTAGCTCCATAACCATATACTTTTACTTTTTTACTTTTAATCTTTTTTATTGTTTGTAGAATTTTTTTCTTTGACAATAGGCATTTTTTTGCAAAGCTTCTAATAGTACTAATCTTTGTAATTTTAATTTTTTTTTCATACTTTAAAATATTTGTTAAGTTTTTGCTTTTTTTTCTCACATTTTTGTTTTGAATATAATATCTTACAGATCCACCATGTGTCGGTATTCTTTCTGCATCAAATACCTCTAAATTTGTATTTTTCAAAATTGATTGAATTGCACTTACTGAAAAAAGATAATAATGCTCATCATAAACTTGATCGTAAGATGTTTTTTCAATTACATCACCAAGATACGGTTCTTCAAAAATAAATACACCATCATTTTTTAATGATAGTTCGATATTATTAAAAAGAGCAACAATATCGGGTATATGGCAAATTACGTTTGCTGCAAATATTACATCAAAATTTTTCTTTAATTTTTTTTTATCTATTAATTTTTTTTCAAAAAAAGAATTAATAACATTTAATCCTTTAGATTTTGAAATTTGAAAAACATTTCTTGATGGTTCTATTCCTAGATGAGGAAGATTTTTAAAATTCTGCAGAAAAATTCCATCATTGCATCCAATTTCCATTATCTTAAAATTTTTTTTCTTGAATTTTTTTTTGATTTTATTTGTAACATTCTTAAAGTGATTACTCATATTTTTTGAGGTGGATGATAAAAATGCGTAATTTTTATTAAATAATTTTTTTGGTTTTGGTGCTTCAACAAGCTGAAAAATCCCATTTTCCTCATTAAAAGCAATCTGCATATTGTAGTTATTTTTCTTATTAATTTTAATTATTTTTGAAAAATCATTAGCTATAGGCATACTTCCATAACTTAAGATTATAGGTATTCTTTTCCCAGTTACCTTACATTTGCAATATTTCATTTTTCTTAATCAGTTAAATTATTTAGATATTCTCCATAATCATTTTTATATTTGCTTGCAATCTTTTTTAATTTTTTTGACGTTATCCATTTATTTCTCCAGGCAATCTCCTCTGGAGAACCAACTATATAGTTTTGTCTCTTTTCTATAGTCCTTATAAAATTGGAACAATTATTTAAATCATCAAAAGAGCCCATGTCTAGCCAAGAAATCCCCCTACCTATTTCAGAAAATTTAGCTTTTTTATCTTTCACATAAACATTTAATAAATCAACTATTTCTAACTCTCCTCTTTTAGATTTTTTTAAAGTTTTGCAAATTTCTACTACATTTTTATCAAAAAAATAAATTCCAGGAATTGCTAGGTTTGTTTTTGGTTTTTTTGGTTTTTCCTCGATGCTAATAATTTTTTTTTTTATACAATTAAGTACTGCATAATTTTCAGGACTCTGAACACTGTATGTATAAAAATAAGCACCTTTTTTATTATCTATTCCTTTTTTTAAGAATTTGAATAAATCATGGCCAAATATAAAATTGTCACCCAGCAATAGGCACACATTTTGACCTTTGATAAGATGTTTTGAAAGCAGAAAAGCTTCTGGTATGCCATTAGCTTCTTTTTGAATTACATATTTAATCTTAATCCCAAATTGGTCACCATTTCCAAGAAGTTTTTTATATAAATTTACACTGTCTATATCACACACTATTATGACTTCTTTAAAATTGCATAATAGTAAAACACTTAATGAATAAAATATCATTGGTTTATTATAAACTGGAAGAAGATGCTTATTTATTGATGTTGTGGTAGGCTTCATTCTTGATCCAGTTCCACCAGCTAAAAGAATTGCTTTCATATTTATTTTGATTATTTCATATAAAATTTAATTGTTTTAAAAAGACCTTCTTCTAATTTTGTATTATTTTTCCATCCAAGTTTTTTAAGCTTATTACTATTAAGCCTGTAAATCTCATCATGTCCAGGTCTATCTTTTACATATTTTATTAAATTGTTACCTATATTAATGCTAAATTTTTTATTAATTATACTTGAGATTTTTTTAATTAAATCTTTGTTTTTAACTGTATAACCACTTCCAACAAGAAAGGTTTCATTAAGAATATCTTTTTTTATTAAAAACTCGATAGCACTCACAAAATCCTCCACATAAATCCATTCTCTAATATTTTTTCCATCACCATATAGTGGGATTTTTTTTTTATTAAGTATTGAATTTATTATAACTGGAATAAACTTTTCTTTATTCTGATATGGTCCAAAATTATTAGAAGAGTTAACTATAGTGTATTTTATATTATATGTGCTAGACCAAGCTCTAACTAAATGGTCCGAAGAAGCCTTAGTAGCTGAGTAGGGAGACCTAGGATCATATTTTGAATCTTCTTTAAACTTCTCTTTTTTTGCTTCTCCAAACACTTCATCTGTTGATATGTGAACAATTTTTGTTTTTTTATCTATAAGTCTTAACAAATTATAAGTTCCAATAATATTCGTATTTATAAATTTTTTTGGATCTTTAATTGAATTATCAACATGACTTTCAGCAGCAAAATGCACAACTATATCTGGTTTAAATTTTTTAAATTCAATTTGTAATTTTCGAAAATTACAAATATCTACTTTTTTATAATCATAATTATTTATATCTTTAAGTTCTCTGGCAAGCCTTGCAGAGGCAGCATAAGTAGATTTATCAATATTTAAAAATTTAGACTTTGGGTATTTTCTGGTAAATATTTTAATAAAATTTCCTCCAATAAAACCCAATCCACCAGTTATAAGGAATTTTTTATATTTCATTTTAGTAATTTAATTTAATTAATAATTTCTTAGTGTATACATAATTTTAATGATTTTTATAAAATTTTTATTATATTTTTTAATATCTCTTTTCAGTAAAAAAAAAAGATATTTAATCTTAAGCCCTAGTCTTTTATATGTTTTTATTAAGAGCGTATTTATTTATGACAAATATAAAAAAAATATATTTATGCAGAAAATAGAGGGGCATGGAGATTACATAACCATCTTAGAAATTTTCTTTCATAATGATTATGATCTGAAAAAGTATAGTTTCTGGAAAAAAATTAATCGAAATAAGTTAAAAAGAAAAGTTCCATTAATAATTGATTGTGGGGCCAATATTGGCTGCTCAAGTTTATTTTTTTATAAAAATCATCCAGAAAGCTTCATTGTTGCCATAGAGCCTGAAGATAGAAATTTTAGATTACTCCAGCAAAATACAAAAGTAATAAAAAATAAGAACCTCATTAATTCTGCAGTATCATGTAAAGAGCATTATTTTAGTATAAAAAAGTCAATTGATCATAGGGGACATCAGATATTTAAAAAAAATAGTAAAAAAATTAAATCAAACAAAACAATAGTAATAAATAAAGTTTTAGAACAATATTCAGAAAAAAACTTTGATTACTTTTTAATTAAAATTGATATTGAAGGTTACGAAAAAGAACTTTTTGAAAAAAATATAGAATGGATTGATAAATTTAAAATAATAATTGTCGAATTACACGATTGGATGATTCCATATAATAAACAATCATTTAATTTTCAGAAGTCTATATTTGGGTCTAAAAGATATAAAGATATAGTCATTTCTGGAGAAAATTTAATTTTAATTAACTATTAATGAACATACTGATTACTGGAGGTCTGGGTTATATAGGGTCTCACTTATGCGTTGAGCTATCAAAAACTAATTCTAAAATTTTTATTTTAGATGATTTATCAAATTCTTTTTTAAAAAAAAAAAATAAAATAGAAAAACTAATTGGAATAAAAATTAAATTTATTAAAAATGATTTAAGTGACTATAAAAAAATATCAAAAATTTTAAAGGCTAATAAAATTAATTTAGTGTTTCATTTAGCAGGTGTTAAAGCTGTTAAAGAATCAATTTTAAATCCTTATAAATATTATTTAAAAAACTCATTTTCTACGTTACAACTTCTTAAAGCGATGCATATAAGCAAGGTAAACAAAATAATTTTTAGTTCTAGTGCAACGGTTTATGGTATAAAAAATAAAAATCCAATAGAAGAAGCTGCAAGCCTTGAACCAATAAATCCTTATGGAGAATCAAAGTTAATCTCAGAAAAATTCATAATAGATCATGCAAAAATTTCAAAAAATTTTAATTATATTATTCTAAGATATTTTAATCCACTAGGTTATCATAAAAGTGGCTTACTAAGTGATGACAATTCAAATGATAATTTAGTTCCAAATTTAATAAAAAGTTTTAAATCAAAAAAACCATTTTTAGTTTATGGTAAAGATTATAAAACTAGAGATGGCACTGCAATTAGGGATTATATTCATATAAATGACTTGATTTCTGCCCATCTATCATCTTTAAAATATATTTTTAAATTAAAAAATGAAATATTTAATGTTGGAACTGGAAAGGGATATACTGTTTTGGAAGTCTTAAAATCTTTTAAAAAAATACTAAATAGAAGTATTAATTTTAAACTATCAAAGAAAAGAAAAGGTGATCCAGAGTGTATTTATTGTCATACAAAAAAAATTGAAAGAAAATTGAGATGGAAACCTACTCATTCTTTATTAGATATGTGCAAACATTCAATTAGAAAAATTTAGTTTATGGAAAAAATTACTATAATTTATAAATATATTTTTAATCAAATTAATAAAGACTTTAGATTTAAATTTTATGTTTTAATATTTATAATGTTGTTTGCAGGTTTTCTAGAAATAGGCTCAATTGCTTCATTAGTCCCATTTTTACAAAAAATTTTGTTTGTACAAGAAGAGGGTAGACTTATTTTTTTTGATACTTTTTTTAATGATTTTCGCTTCTACAGAGAAAATAGATTTTCTTTTATTACGTTTATTTTTATTAGCTTTATTCTGACGTCTCTTACAATAAGATTGATAACATTAAAGTTAGTTATTAATTTTACAAAAATTATAGGTCACTATTTTGCTACAAGGGTTGTTAGTAAGATTTTAGATTTAAATTATATTGATTTTACCAAAGAAAATTCTAGTAAATTTGTGACTATATTAGAAACGAAAATTGATAGATTGATGGAATCAGCTTATCATGGGCTTGAAATATTAAGCTCTTTTATAATTTTACTATTTATTTTTACAGCATTAGCATTTGTTAATATAAAAATTACGTTATTAATATTTATTTTTTTGTTCCTTTGTTATCTACTAATGTTTAAGCGATATAAAAATAACATGGTTAAGATGGGTATTGCTTATGGAAAAGGACTGTCTAATAGGGTTAAAATTGTTCAAGAAATTTTTGGATCATTTCGTTTATTAAAAATTGATCAAACAAATAGTAAGGTTTTTTTTAATAAGCAATTTTTAAAATACGATTATGATATAAGATCATCTCAAGCAAAATTGGGCTTTTTAGGTACTTTTCCTAGATATTTGATAGAGGGCATAGCTATCGTTGTGATTGCAATTTCTGCTTTTATATTGATTCGGTATAATATTTTTAATCAAGAGACTGTCATATTATCTCTAGGAGTCGTTGGTTTCACAGCACAAAGATTGTTACCCATGATTCAAAGAATTTATTTTTCTTGCTCTTACATAGTAGGCAATAAAGAAGCAGCTTATGATGCGATAGAAATTCTATTGAGTAAAGACAATAATGAAAATCTAAGAGATATTAAAGAATTTAAATTTAGTAAAACATTAATTATGAAAAATGTTGATTTCACATATCAATCAAAAAAAGAAAAAAAAATATTTAATAATATCAATTTAGAGATAAAAAAAAATTCAAGAGTTTGTATTCTTGGAAAAACTGGAAGTGGAAAGAGTACTTTTGTAGATTTGATTGTGGGTTTATTAAAGCCGGATACTGGTAAAGTTTTAGTGGATGATAACAATATACAAGATGTCATGAGATCTTGGCAAAGTCAGATTGCTTATGTACCTCAAAGTACCTTTTTAACAGATACATCGATATTAGAAAATATTGCATTTGGTGTAGATTTTAAAAAAATAGACATTAGTAGAGCTGAAAATGCTATAAAAATTGCTGGCTTGAAAGACATGATTGACGAATTACCTGAAAAACTTTTAACTAAAATTGGTGAAAGGGGTATTTTAATGTCTGGGGGCCAAATTCAACGATTAGGACTTGCAAGAGCTTTTTATAGAAATTTTGAAATGTTAATTTTAGATGAATCAACAAATGCGCTAGACGCTTATACGGAAGAGTTAATTTACTCGAATATTAAAAAAGAATTTAGTGATAAAACAATTATTATAATTACGCACAAACCATCTTTATCAAAAAATTCTGATACGGTAATAAAAATCGATCAAGGAAAAGTAGAGATTATAAAAAATAACTAATTAAAAAATATAATTATCTTTAAAATGAATAAAAAAGATCAAATTGGTATCTTTGGACTAGATTATCATAATAGTTTAGAAAACTTTTATATTAATGCATTTAAAAAATTAAAATATAATAATATCAAATTTTTAGATAATAAGAATTACTTTTATATTTTTTGTTTTTTAAAAAAATTTGAAAATAAATTTTTTTTTAAAATCTTTAATTATTTTCAAAAAATAAAAGTTAAAAAATTTCTTTCAAATAATCATATAAAAACTATGATTATTTTTAAGGGTATGGAACTAAATTCTGATATCTATAAAATTTTTAAAAAAAAAAAAATTAAATTAATAAATATTTATACAGATGATCCTTTTAATTTTAGCTCAGATGCGACCTCATCCAGTAATATAATTGAAAATATCAAAAACTTTGATCTTTTTTGTATATGGTCAAAAAAATTAAAAAAAAAATTAGAAAAAAAATTTAAGAAAAATACTTTTTTTTATCTCCCTTTTGCTTATGCGGAAGATAAACATTTTAAAATTGAAAAAAGTATAAAAAAAAATAAGATTTCTTTTATTGGCTCTTATGACGCGAGAAGATTTAAATTATTAGATAGATTAAATAAGAAAATAGATATTTATGGAAATGCTTGGCCAGTTTTTAAAAAACACAAAACTTATCCATTTATACAAGGTAAAGAGCTTTCAAAAATAGTTGCTGGATCTGAGGTTTGTCTTAATATTTTAAAAAAACAAAATTTTTCCTCTCATAATATGAGGACATTTGAAATTGCCTCAATGGGTGGATTGATGTTAACTCATAGGAGCTCTGAGCAGAATGGTTTTTTCCAAGAAAACAAAGCATGCTTCATGTTTGAGGGAATTGAAGAGCTTAATAAAAAAATTGATTATATATTAAAAAATCCTAAAAAAGCCTTAATGGTAAGAAAAAAAGGCTATTCTATAATTAAAAAACACTCATATACTGAAAGACTGAAGAGCCTTATAAAATATATTCTAAAAAATGAAAAACTTTATAATATTAAATAACCATAGGTTAAAAAATTTTTTAATTTTAGATAATTATGGATTAAGAAATTTTCTAAA
>CEST01063552.1_pt1 | contig 15162 bp, 18 predicted proteins | sample 326921 | NCBI WGS metagenome assembly CEST01 (sample SAMEA2621509, study PRJEB7988) | marine metagenome | biome: marine biome (ENVO:00000447); feature: surface water layer (ENVO:00002042); material: "saline water (ENVO:00002010), including plankton (ENVO:xxxxxxxx)" | depth 5 m
TAATTTGTTTCTAATTCATAAGGTCTTCGGATATCTCGCTCGCAAAAGGGAGAATGCTCTAATAGTTGTCCGAAATAATTTCTATAGCGTTTGGGCGTGTAGACTGGCGAATAGGACTCTACAATAAAAAGTCTGTTATTTTCGTCGTCAAAATCTAGTTTGTAAATAACGCCACGCGGAATCACGAGGTAATCGCCATATTTAAAATCGAGGTTTCCAAGATGGGTTCTTAATTTACCGCTTCCTTTGTGAATAAAAATCACCTCATCTGCATCTGTGTTTTTATAGAAATAATCTGTAGTCGATTTTTTTGGCGCCGATAAAATGATATTACAGTCTGAATTTGTTAAAACGATCTTTCTACTTTCTAAATAATCGTCTTCTTGTGGAACTTGAAATCCACGAAATCTGTAAGATTGAATATTATTGGCTTTGGCAATTTTTGGTTTTACAGAGTATTGCTTTCCAATTTTCTTAACCATTGTTGGTCTGTATTCATGATATGAATTGGTAGACATTCCGTCGAAACCAATCGTACCAAATAATTGTTCGTAATATAAACTTCCGTCTTTTTTACGAAATTGTGTGTGTCTTTTAGGTGGAATTTCTCCTAGTTTGTGATAAAAAGGCATGTTTCTTAAATTGAATGATTAAAAAATGAATGATTATAACCTATAAATTCTATCATAAATAAAAATTTAGTTTTTAGCTATAAGATTCCTGGCAGAAAGTATCTTGAGCGATAGACAAATGGCAGGAATGACAGAAATCATTCTGGATTGCGCTTCATTAAAAACTTTAAATGTGTTAACAAGTCTAAATACATCTCAATCGATTTAGTGACTTTAACAAAGATACAAAAAGCAACGTATATTTTTTGAAATACTAGTAAATAGAATTTACTGTACTAAAAAGTTGATCTACTGGAATTATAACAACAAAAGCAATAAGTACAAACGCTAAAATTTTAACCCAAGTTGATGTTGAGCTTTGCGTAATTATAAAATTAGCATCGTTACTACTTGATTGTAGAAAAATATCTTTTGTTTGATATATTGGATTGATTAATTCGCTTATTGAATTATTACATTTTGGAATTTTATTGTAGTATAAAAGTGAGATTGAAATAAAAAACAGAGAACCTAGAGTGAATATCAATAAATCGTAAGCTGATAATTGTTCATTAAAAGGATTTAGGAAACAAAGTAAACCTAATAATTCGTTCTGATTCATAACTCTAATTTCTACCTATAAATAAGAAAAATATTTTATTAGTATAGATTTCTACCCAGGCAGGAATGACATATTAGTTTACTCAATCTTTTTAATAACCGCTTTTGGTGCTTCTTTACGTGTACCATCAAAACCATCTACACCACCAACGGTCGTGTATTTCATTACATATTTTTTATTTGGGAAAATACGTTTGTATGCACTTTGGCACATTAAGGTTGCTTCGTGAAAACCGCATAAAATTAGTTTTAATTTACCAGGATAGGTATTTACATCGCCAATGGCATAAATCCCAGGAATATTGGTTTGATAATCTAAAGCGTTATTTACTTTAATCGCATTTTTCTCAATTTCTAATCCCCAATTAGCAATAGGTCCTAGTTTTGGCGACAACCCAAAAAGTGGAATAAAATGATCTGTTTCAATGGTAAATTCTTCTCCTCCGTTTTGAATTACAGAAACTCCTGTTACTTTATCAGTTCCAATAATTCCTTTAACTTCAGCTGGTGTTATCATTGTAATTTTACCCGCATTTTTTAATTCTTGAACTTTATCTACAGAATCTAAAGCGCCTCTAAATTCGTTTCTTCTATGAATTAAAGTTACAGAAGAAGCAATATCTGTTAAAAATATAGACCAATCTAAAGCAGAATCTCCACCTCCAGAAATAACTACTTTTTTATTTCTATAAAATTCTGGATCACGAATAATATACTCTACACCTTTATCTTCAAAATTTATAATATTCGGAATGGGTGGTTTTCTAGGTTCAAAACTTCCTAAACCACCAGCAATTGCAACAATTTTCGCTTGGTGTTTTGTGCCTTTATTTGTTGTAACAATAAACGTTTCGTCTTCTTGTTTTTCAATGGTTTCTGCACGTTCTCCTAATGTAAAACCTGGTTCAAATTGTTTAATTTGTTCCATTAATTTATCGGTTAAGTCACCCGCTAGAATTTCTGGATATGCAGGAATGTCGTAAATAGGTTTCTTAGGATAAATCTCTGAACATTGACCACCTGATTGTGGTAATGCATCAATTAAATGACACCGTAATTTCAATAAACCTGCTTCAAAAACGGTAAATAATCCTGTTGGCCCAGCACCAATAATTAATATATCTGTTGTAATCATTAAATTCTAAATAAAAATAATACGCAAAAATAACTAAATCAATAACCAATATATGTGATATTTATCACATTAAAATCTAGGTTACATTTATTACTTCTTCAATTTGTGGCACATACTTTCTTATCGTTGCTTCCACACCGTTTTTTAAGGTCATTTGATTTACAGAACAACCTGTACAAGCACCTTCTAACTGAACCTTTACAATGTTATTTTCGATAGAAAGTAGCTTGATGTTTCCTCCATCACTAATTAAAAAAGGACGAATTTCATCTAATGCTTTTTCAACATTGTTTAATGTCTCTTCTGCTGTCATAATTTATTTTTTAACTGCACTACAACCACTCATTGTTGTAATTCTAACTACTTCTGTTGGCGGTAAATTTGCATTTCTTTTTAACAACTCTGCAACCATTTCTTTCGTAATATCATTAAATGATTTTTGTAAAACGGTTCCTTCTTGCAAAGCAACAGGATGTCCAACATCTCCAGACTCACGAATACTTTGTACTAATGGTATTTCACCTAAAAACCTTGTTTTAATATCTTCTGCTAAATTCTTTGCTCCATCTTTTCCAAAGATATAATATTTATTGTTTGGTAATTCTTCTGGAGTAAAGTAAGCCATATTCTCAATAATTCCTAAAACAGGAACATTAATGTTTTTTTGCTGAAACATTGCTACACCTTTTTTAGCATCTGCTAATGCAATATTTTGTGGTGTACTAACTACAACAGCGCCATTAATTGGCAACGCTTGTACAATTGATAAATGCACATCTCCTGTTCCTGGAGGTAAATCTATCAGTAAAAAATCTAACTCACCCCAAGCACCATCAAAAATTAATTGATTTAAAGCTTTAGAAGCCATTGGCCCTCTCCAAATTACTGCTTCGTCTGGATTTGTAAAGAAACCTAATGACAACAACTTTACTCCGTAATTCTCTACAGGTTTCATTTTTGAACGCCCATCAACATTTACAGAAAGTGGTTTTGCTTTTTCTACATCAAACATAATATGTTGTGATGGTCCATAAACATCTGCGTCTAAAACCCCGACACTAAAACCCATTTTTGCTAGAGAAATTGCAGTATTTGCTGTTATTGTAGATTTTCCAACGCCTCCTTTACCAGAAGCAATTGCAATAATATTTTTTATATTCGGAATCTCTTTGCCTCTAATTTGATTCGGATTTTCTTTAGCGACAGGCTTTTCTACTTTAACGTTTACTTTTACAGTAATTTGCTCGCCAACATTTGTTTTAATTGCTTTTAAAATTTCTGCTTCAATTTTCTTTTTAGCTTGTAAGGTTGGATTACTGATAATTACATCTACCTCCACCTCATCACCAAAAGTAACAACGTTTGTAACATTTTTATTTTCCACCAAACTTTTACCTTCTCCAGGAGCTGTTATAGTTTCTAATGCCTTGTATATATCTTCTTTTTTAAAACTCATGAATTTGTTCCTATTTAGACTATTTTAATTTAATCTAGATGACAAAGATACAGCTTACTTACAAGAAATTAAGGGGAATAGATTGTGATTATTTATTGATGGATAAGGGGAATTTATTTCAGTTCTTTTATAGGATCCCAAAACACTTTTTCTAAATCTTGGATTTGATTATCAATAACAACTATACCTTCATTCTCTAATAGCTGTTGCATTAAATTTGTACCATCAAAATGATGTTTACCTGTTAGTAATCCTTGTTTATTGACCACTCGGTGCGCAGGCACATCTCCTAAATTATGTGCTTTAGTCATTGCCCAACCAACCATTCTCGCAGATCTAACTGCTCCTAAATAAGCTCCAATTGCGCCATAATTAGTCACTCTCCCAAAAGGGATTAAGCGAGCTATTTCGTAAACTCTATCAAAAAAATTGTCAGTTTTTTTCATAAAGTAAATATATAAAAAAGTATTTACGTTTTTTTACTTAACTAAAATTAGGCATAAATTACTTCAACTTTATCAAGTTTCGCAATGAGACTTAATACTTCAATCTAAATTTAATGTAGGTAATCGGCTTATCAACTTCTAAGTATTGATTTTCATAAAAAGTTTGTGTTTCTGTAACTTCTTTAGGAGCGCCTTCATTTTTATATACCGTATGATTTGCATATAACACTTCATGTCCTTCTCCATGCAACAAACCGAGTGTGTAACCATGCATAAATTCAGAATCTGTTTTTAAATTCATAATACCTTCTTCATTTAAAATATGATGATATTTTTTAAGGAAGCTAGTATTCGTCATTCTATGCTTTGTACGCTGGTATTTTATTTGCGGATCTGGAAACGTAATCCAAATTTCTGAAACTTCATTTTCGGTAAAAATAAAGTCGACCAACTCAATTTGAGTTCTTACAAAAGCTACATTTTCTAGATTTTCTTCTATCGCAGTTTTAGCTCCTCTCCAAAAACGAGCTCCCTTTATATCAATTCCAATAAAATTTTTATTAGGGTTATTTCTGGCTAATGCAATTGTATATTCACCTTTACCACAGCCTAGTTCAACAACAATAGGATTATCGTTTTTAAAAAAAGAATGCCATTTACCTTTTAAAGAAAAGTTAGTAACAACTTCTTCTCTTGTAGGTTGAATGACATTTTTGAACGTTTCATTTTCATTGAAACGTTTAAGTTTGTTTTTGCTTCCCAAGATTTGAATTTAAGCTTTATCCTCTGTTCCTGCTTTTATGAACGACCTAGATTCTTTCATCCAATATGCAAATAAAACTAATAGAACTAAAATAAAAATCCAGTTCACGGCGTTTGACACCCACCAGCCTAAATCTGCTGTGGCAATATCTAAACGTAATTTGTTAAAAGGGATGAATAATAAATCAGTAAATAAACTACCAATCCATCTAAAAATATTGCTTGCTATCATAACTTAATTATCTTTACACTGCAAAAATAACAAAAGAATCAATGCTAGCCAATTTTTTAAACAAAACTAAACCAATCAATTTTATAGGGTTATTGATTTTGTTTTTTATTTGCTTCTCGACTAGTGTCTTTTTTACTATTTTTAATGATGGTTTTACACTAGATAAACTTTTAAAATGTGCCTTTATACTACTCCTCTTTTTGGGTGTCTTTTTCTTCTATAATTTTATACTAAATAAAAACAAATTAACTTTTGATAATTCTTACGCATACTATCTTTTCACTCTTTTTACTATTTGTCTTTTACCTGAATTAACAAATTACAAAAGTTTAATTTTAGCAATTGTTTACTTACTTTTTTTAAGAAAAACATACAGTCTTAGAACCTCTAAAAAAGTAATCCAAAAGTTATTTGATAGCGGTTTATGGCTAGGTATTTTATTTACTATAGAGCCTTTCTCTATTTTATTTTTGATTCTAATTTTTACTGGAACTTTCTTGCATCAAAAAATAACGATTCACACAATTTTTACCCCAATTATTGGCTTTATAACTCCTGTATTTCTTTATTTTACTTACTTTTTCTGGATTGATAAAACTCAAGAATTTACCCAACTTTTTAGTTTTAACTCCAATCTTGACTTTCAAATTTATGAAGCTCCAAAATACTTTTGGCTTATTATCAGTATTTTTACCGTCTCTTTTTTTTCTGTAATTTTTAAAACAATAGAAACAATAGCAGTAAGCAACACCTTTAGAAGAAGTTGGTATTTACTGATTATTAATTTACTCTTAGGAATTCTCTTTTTGGTTTTGCTGCCTGTAAAAAATGGAGCTGAAATTATTTATGTGCTGTTTCCTGTTTCGGTAATTATTGCAAACGGAATTGAATTAATAAAGAAAAAAATTATTAAAAACTTAGTTTTATATGCCTTTTTAATAGGCAGTATTTACCTTGGTTTTTTTCTATAATTTCTCTCCAAAAGCCAAATCACCCGCATCACCCAAGCCAGGTACAATATAGCCTTTGCTATTTAACTCATCATCAATCGTTGCAATCCATAAATGGGTGTTTTCTGGGAAGTTTTTTTCAATAAAATCAACACCTTCTTTTGAGCCGATAACAACAACGATATGCAGTTCTTTTGGAGTTCCATGTTTTTTTATAGCCTCATAGACTGCCACTAAAGATTGGCCCGTTGCCAACATTGGATCTGCCAATAACAAGGTTTTATTGTCTATTTTAGGTGATGCGAAATACTCTACGACAATTTCAAATTCAGCATTATCTTTAGGGTGATGTCTATATGCAGATATAAATGCATTTTCAGCTTTATCAAAATAGTTCAATAACCCTTGATGCAGAGGTAAACCAGCTCTTAAAATTGAGCATAAAACCAAATCATTATAAGGCAATTGCACATTCTTTTTACCTAAAGGAGTCTCAACATCAACACCAGAATACGAAAGACCTTTACTTAATTCATAACTTAAAACTTCTCCAATTCGTTCTATATTTCTTCTAAAACGTAAAGAATCTTTTTGAATTTTATGATCTCTGATTTCAGAAATAAAAGTATTTAAAACCGAATTATTTTCTCCTATGTGGTGTATTTTCATTTGATAATTTATAATAATAAATGTAATAATATAAAATTTGTATCTTGTAAATAGCAAAAAATTAAACTATTAATTAAAATTTAAAAAAAAATAGTCTTTTTTGTGTTTTAATAATACTGAGGTAAAAGTTTTAGTAAAGTAGAAACAACAAATAGAGGAAGTTTAGCAAAAACTCAGCAACAAGGGAATTAACCACTGATTTTAAAGCTAGTAATCGCAACTACTTAGATGTTAATTACTAGAAGTAAATCTCTAAATCTAATCAAATTTTTGGTAACAATTATTATATTTCTAGGTGTGTATTTAGTTATCAGACAAGTAGAGAAACCAACAAAATAAAGACTTACCTTTGCTGCTCATTTAAAAACAACGATTGTATGATTCAATCTATGACTGGTTATGGAAAATCTGTTTTACAGCTGCCTACCAAAAAAGTTACCATAGAAATAAAATCTTTAAATAGTAAAAACTTAGATTTAAACGTTAGAATCCCTTCTTACTATAAAGAAAAAGAATTAACTGTTCGTAAAAAGTTAGCAAGTTCTTTAGTGAGAGGAAAAGTAGATTTTTCGATTTTTGTTGAAATGACTGCCGATGAAACCTCTACAACTATAAATCATGGTGTTGTAAAACAATACATTCAACAATTAAGAAACGTTGTTCAAACAGAAACTTCTGATGATGTAACGCTTTTAAGAATGGCAATTACAATGCCAGATGCATTAAAAACTGAGCGGGAAGAATTAGATGAAAACGAATGGAACCTCATCAATCAAAATATTGATGAAGCTATTAAGGAAATTGTACAATATAGAATTGATGAAGCTGCTTCTTTAGAGATAGATTTTAGAGAAAGGATAACCAATATCAAAAAATATTTAGAAGAAGTGTATTCTTTTGATGGCGATAGAATTGAAAACGTAAAAGTGCGTTTGCAAAAAGCCATTGATGATTTAAAAGTTGAAACTGATCAAAATCGTTTTGAACAAGAATTGATTTATTATCTAGAAAAATTAGATATTAATGAAGAGAAAGTTCGTTTGGCAAATCATCTAGATTATTTCTTACAAACATTAGAAACACCAGATTCTAATGGTAAAAAGCTAGGTTTTATTATTCAAGAAATGGGAAGAGAAATAAATACAACTGGCTCTAAAGCTAATTTCGCACCGATGCAAAAAGCGGTAATTCAAATGAAAAACGAGCTAGAACAGATTAAAGAACAGATTTTAAACGTATTATAAATGTCAGATTTTAAAGGGAAGTTAATTGTCTTTTCTGCGCCTTCTGGCTCAGGTAAAACTACAATTGTTCGTCATTTATTAAAACAAGAAAAACTCAATTTAGAGTTTTCTATATCAGCAACCTCCAGAGAAGCTCGAGGTTTTGAAAAAGATGGGGAAGACTATTATTTTATTTCTTTAAAAGAATTTAAAAATAATATTAAAAGCGATCAATTTTTAGAATGGGAAGAAGTGTATAGAGATAATTTCTATGGAACTTTAAAAAGTGAAATTGACCGTATTTGGGCATTAAAAAAACATGTTATTTTTGATATTGATGTCGTTGGAGGATTGCGTATTAAAAAGAAATATCCAGAAGAAACTTTGTCTGTTTTTGTAAAACCACCAAGTGTCGATGAATTAAAAATACGTTTGAAAAAACGAAAAACTGAAAGTGAAGAAAAAATAAATATGCGAATTGCAAAAGCTTCTGTAGAATTAGCAACTGCTCCACAATTTGATAAAATTATTAAAAACTACGAACTAGACGTTGCTTTAAAAGAAGCAGAAGAATTAGTTTCAGATTTCTTAGAGCCAAAATAAAAAATAAAGGAATAAGGAGGCAGAAAAATTTCTTTCTTCTATCATCTCAAATAAAATGAAAATAGGATTATATTTTGGTACATTCAATCCAATTCATGTTGGGCATTTAATTATTGCCAATCACATGGTCGAACATTCAGATTTAGATGAAATATGGATGGTTGTAACCCCTCATAATCCTTTTAAAAAGAAAAACTCATTACTAGACAACAACCATCGTTTTGAGTTAGTCTACAGAGCAACTGAAGGTTATCCTAAAATTAAACCTTCTGATATTGAGTTTAAATTACCACAACCAAATTACACCGTTTATACATTAGCACATATTTCTGAAGTATTCCCAAACAAAGAATTTTGTTTAATTATGGGAGAAGACAATTTAAAAAGTTTTCATAAATGGAAAAATTATGAGACTATTTTAGAGCACCATCACATATATGTGTATCCAAGAATTACCGAAGGAGACATAGAACATCAATTTAAAAATCATCCAAAGATTCATAAAGTTGATGCGCCAATTGTGCAAATTTCGTCAACAATGATCAGAAACGGAATTAAAGAGAATAAAAACATTAAACCTTTATTAAGTAAGAAAGTTTGGGAATACTTAGATGAAATGAATTTTTATAAAAAATAGTTTCGCTATTTTTACGTTGTAATTAAAAAGCACTCAAAACACATTTTTTGGAAAATCAAAATAAGCAAAAAGGAAAATTAAAACAAAAACTAACTGACAAATACAGGCTGGTTGTTTTAAATGAAGACACTTTTCAAGAGCGTTTTTCTTTAAAATTATCTTTATTAAATGTATTTGTTCTGGGTGGTGTTTTTTCTTTTTTATTAATTTTAGTTACTACGTTTTTCATCACGTTTACGCCTGTAAAAGAGTACATTCCAGGCTATTCATCTACAGACTTAAAAATAAAAGCAACAAAACTGGCTTTTCAAACAGATTCATTAAAAAGGAAATTAGATGTTTTACGAGATTTTACAAAAGCATTACAACCTATTTTAACCGGCGAAATCGAAGCAGAAGCTATAGATTCTGTAAACTTATTAGAAAGAATTAATATTCAGGATAGCTTATTAAATGCTACCAGAGAAGATTCTCTTTTTAGAGAAAAGATAGAAAGTCAAGATCGTTTTCCAATTCAAAACAATGCAGAAACAAATGTAAAAATCGTTTTTTTTGCTCCTTTAAATGGTTCAGTTTCTGAAGGTTTTGATTCTCAAAAAAATCATTTAGCTGTAGATATTGTTGCTAAAAAAAATACAGCCGTAAAAGCGACTGCAGATGGGACTGTTATTTTTTCTGGTTGGACAACAGAAACTGGATATGTAATTATCTTAAAACACGCCTATAACTATACTTCTGTATACAAACACAACGGGAACCTATTAAAAGAACAAGGGGATTTTGTAAAATCAGGAGAAGTAATTGCTAGTGTCGGGTCTACAGGAGAACTTACAACTGGCCCACATCTTCATTTTGAACTTTGGAGTGGCGGCTATGCAATAAACCCTATAAATTTCATCGATTTTAAATAATGAGCATAAAATCTATATTTGCAATTCCGTTTGCCAAAGTTGCAACGAGAAAAGTTCTTAAGTGGGCAAATAACCCTCATAAAACACAAGACAAAGTTTTTAAGAACCTAATTTCGAAAGCAAAAAACACTGCTTTTGGGTTAGATCATGATTTTAAAAATATTGTTTCTTATGATGATTTTAAAAATCGTGTAAAAGTTACTGATTACGAAGGATTAAGAGCTTATGTAGATAGAATCGTCGCTGGTGAAGCAGATGTTCTTTGGACAGGAAAACCTCTTTATTTTGCAAAAACTTCTGGCACAACTTCTGGTGCTAAATATATTCCTATCACCAAAGAATCTATGCCAACTCATATTAAAGCAGCAAAAAATGCCTTGCTGTTTTATATAGCAGAGAAAAAAGATGCAAGTTTTGTAAATGGCAAAATGATTTTTTTACAAGGAAGCCCTGTTTTAAGTGATAAAAATGGTGTTAAACTTGGTAGGTTAAGTGGAATTGTGGCACATTATGTTCCTAAATATTTATTAAAAAACAGACTACCAAGTTGGGAAACCAACTGTATTGAAGATTGGGATACAAAAGTAAATGCAATTGTAGAAGAAACTATTAATGAAGACATGTCTGTGATTAGTGGCATTCCTTCTTGGGTACAAATGTATTTTGAAAAACTGATTGAAAAAACAGGAAAATCAATTTCAGAATTATATCCAAATTTTAATTTCTTCATTTATGGAGGTGTAAATTTTGAACCTTATAAAAATAAATTCGAAAGTTTAATTGGTAAAAAAATAGATTATATAGAATTATATCCTGCCTCAGAAGGATTTATTGCCTATCAAGACTCGCAAACAGAAAAAGGAATGTTGTTGCAATTAAACTCAGGAATTTTTTATGAGTTTATCCCTTCAACTGAATTTTTTGATGAAAATCCGACAAGGATTTCTTTAAAAGATGTAAAAATCGGAGTGAACTATGTAATTATTTTAAACACAACTGCAGGTCTTTGGGGATATAATATTGGTGACACTATTGAATTTACATCAACAAAACCCTATAGAATAAAAGTTACTGGTAGAATCAAACATTTTATATCCGCCTTTGGCGAACATGTTATTGGTAAGGAAGTTGAGAAAGCTTTGAACGATTCAATTTTAGAAACAAATATTAATATTAGTGAATTTACTGTGGCACCTCAAGTAAATCCTGAAAATGGTTTGCCGTATCACGAATGGTTTATAGAGTTTGAAAATGAGCCCGAAAATTTATCAGCTTTTGCTTCAAAAATTGATGCTTCAATGCAAGCACAAAATATTTATTATTTCGATTTAATTGAAGGAAAAATATTACGCCCCTTAATTATTCGAAAAATTAAAAAAGGTGGTTTTCATGAATATATGAAATCTATTGGTAAATTTGGAGGACAAAATAAGATTCCACAATTATCTGATAATAGAAAAATTGCTGAGATTTTACAAGATTTTTTAGTAGATTAGGAACATAAAATTACAAAAATGGGAGGAGATTATTTATTTTTAGGATTAGCAATAGGCTTAGTTATTGTCTATTTTTACAACAAATTTAGAAACAAACGTTAATGAACACAATTAGAATTACTAAACAGTTTAATTTTGAAACGGGTCATGCTTTATATGGTTATGACGGAAAATGTAAAAACGTTCACGGCCATTCCTACAAACTTTCTGTAACAGTTTCAGGTAAGCCAATATCAGACAGTACCAATGTAAAATTTGGAATGGTGATCGATTTCAGTGATTTAAAAAAGATTGTAAACGAAGAAATTGTAGATATTTTTGACCATGCAACTGTGTTTAACAAGAATACACCTCATGTTGAGCTAGCAAAGGAATTAATTGATAGAGGACATCATGTTTTGTTAGCAGATTATCAACCAACAAGTGAAATGATGGTAATCGATTTTGCAAAGAAAGTTAAGAATAGATTACCTGAAAACATTAAGCTACATTCTATTAAACTGCAAGAAACAGATTCAAGTTTTGCAGAATGGTTTGCTAGTGATAATTAAGCTTCTAAATGCTAAGCCTGAAACTTTAGGAGAATGTTACTGTTTTTATTTTCCATTAAATGTATTCATTGTATTTGCTAAACCTGCTGTGCCAAAAGAAGTAATTATTTTTGCTGACATTGGTAAGCGTTCTATTAGTAAGCTTGTTTCTTCTTTATTCCATTCGCCTAAAACATAATCGACTTGACGACCTTTAGAGTAATCGCTACCGACACCAAAACGAAAACGTGGGTATATGTTAGTTCCTAATTTGTCTTGAATATCTTTAAGTCCGTTATGCCCACCATCACTTCCTTTTGCTTTAATTCTTATGGTGCCAAAATCGATATTTAAATCATCCGTAACAACTAATAAATTATCAACAGCAATATTTTCTTTATCCATCCAATATTTTACAGCTTTTCCACTTAAGTTCATAAATGTACTTGGCTTTAATAGGATGAAAGTTCTTCCTTTAAAACGAAAAGTAGCAACGTCTCCTAACTTCTCTGTTTCAAAAGTCGCCTTATATTCATCGGCAACCTCATCAACAATTTTAAAGCCTATATTATGACGTGTATTCGTGTATTTATCACCAATATTACCTAAACCAACAATTAAAAATTTCTTCATCAATTCATCTTTAGTTTCAACTTTTATACCAAATAATTTACAAAAGAAGTTTCTTAGTCTCATTTGGTAAAAATACTAAAATAAAAAAGCGTTACAGATTTGTAACGCTTTTTATAAATTATGTTTGCAAAATTTACTCTGCAGCAGCTTCTGTAGCTACTTCTTCTTCAGCTTCATCTTCTGCAGTTGCGTTACGAGAAGTTCTTACTTGCACTACAACTGTGTTATCTGGATGCATAAATGTATAACCATCAGTTGACAATGATGATATAACTAATTTACTCCCAATTTTTAACCCAGAAATATCTGCAGTTACAGAATCTGGTAAATTAGCTGGTAATGCTTTTACTTTTAATTTACGATTTGTAAAACGTAAAGAACCACCATTTAATACTCCAGGTGAAGTACCTGTTAATTTTACAGGAATCTTCATTGTAACTTCTTTATCATCAAATAACTGATAAAAATCTACATGAATAATTCTGTCTGTTACTGGGTGAAACTGAATGTCTTGTAAAATTGCAGCTATTTTTTGTCCATCAACGTTAATACTTGCTGTGTATACATTTGGAGTGTACACCAAGTTTTTAAACGCTTTTTCTTCTGCTGAAAAATGTATTGGTGATTTTCCTCCGTATATAACGCAAGGAACCATACCAGCATTACGTAAGGCTTTCGTTGCTACTTTACCTACGCTTTCTCTTTTTGATCCTTTAATTGTAATTGATTTCATTACTTTCTTTATTAAAAATTTACATTAAAAATTGTCCACTAATTGAAGTATTATCCTGTACTTTGTGCATAACATCCGCAAATAATGGCGCGCAAGATACCACTTTTATTTTAGAAGTCTTCTTCTTTAAAGGAATTGTATCTGAAACAATTAACTCTGTTAAAGCAGAATCTTCAATTTTTTCGTAGGCTCCACCTGATAAAATTGGGTGTGTACAAATCGCCCTAACACTTAAAGCACCTCTTTCTTTCATTAAATTAGCTGCATGTGCTAATGTTCCTCCAGTATCAATCATATCATCAACTAAGATTACATTCTTTCCTTGAACATCTCCAATCAATTCCATATGTGAAATTACATTGGCTTTTTTACGCTGTTTGTAACAAATTACAACATCCGAATGTAAATGCTTAGAGTATGCATACGCTCTCTTAGAACCTCCCATATCTGGAGATGCAATTGTTAAATTATCTAATTTTAGACTTTTAATGTAAGGCATAAAAATAGTTGAAGCAAACAAATGATCTACTGGCTTTTCAAAGAAACCTTGAATTTGGTCTGCATGTAAATCCATCGTCATAATTCTTGTAGCTCCTGCAGACTGCAATAAATTTGCCACTAATTTTGCTCCAATTGCAACTCTTGGTTTGTCTTTTCTGTCTTGTCTAGCCCAACCAAAATATGGCATAACAGCAGTAATGTGTCTAGCTGATGCTCTTTTAGCCGCATCTAACATTAGTAACATTTCCATTAAGTTGTCTGCATTCGGAAAAGTTGACCCTATAATGAAAACTCTTCTTCCTCGAACAGATTCTTCAAAAGCAGGCTGAAATTCTCCGTCGCTAAAATAAGTGGTATTTACATTTCCTAATGTAGTGTTGTATTCTTTAGCAATTTTTTCTGCCAAAACGATACTTTGTCTACATGCAAAGAGTTTTGGTGATAGTTGATTCGTAGGCATTTAGTTGTTTTTTGTTGTGTTGTTGTGAGAACACAAAAATAGAAATTATTTATTGAGTTTGAAATTTATTTTTTCACTTTAAAAACTAAAAATATTTAGTAAGTTTGCAATCTGAATTATTTACTAGCTCAAGTGGCGGAATTGGTAGACGCGCTGGATTCAAAATCCAGTTTTTTCGGAAGTGCGGGTTCGATTCCCGCCTTGAGTACGATAACCCTTGTTAATCAATTGATTTTCAAGGGTTTTTAATTAAATAACCCTAAATGTTTCCGATAATTCAAGAATCCTTACTAATTATGCCTATTATTTTCATGAAAATTCAGTTAATTAATAAACTTTAGAAATTGAAAAAAATTGATTAATCAATAATTGAAATTAACTATTAAATAAGGAATCAATAAAAATTATTAATAATTCTCTTTTTCTCTCTTTTCATAACCTGAAGATATAAAACACTCATCAACCACAAAAAAAACCCTACATTTCTGCAGGGTTTCTAACTGTTAATTAATGACTAACGAAGTCTATTTCTTCTTAAACCCGTTTAATATTT
>CEST01080379.1_pt1 | contig 15162 bp, 11 predicted proteins | sample 326921 | NCBI WGS metagenome assembly CEST01 (sample SAMEA2621509, study PRJEB7988) | marine metagenome | biome: marine biome (ENVO:00000447); feature: surface water layer (ENVO:00002042); material: "saline water (ENVO:00002010), including plankton (ENVO:xxxxxxxx)" | depth 5 m
TTAGAAAAGGTAACTGGCACATCGGTATTTACACGAACCGCAGAAACTAACACTTCTTCTAAAACAGTCGCATTTGGTAATAAGCTAAAATTAATTTCTTCATTTTTAGTTAAAGCGATTCCTTTAGAAACCGTTTTGTAACCAATAAATGAAACCTGAATGGTGTAATTTCCTTTTGGAAGATTTACATTAAATTTTCCGTCAAAATCGGTGGAAGTTCCTTTTTTAGTTTCTTTTACCAAAATAGTTGCTCCCGGTAAAGATTCATTGTTTTCATTTACTACTTTTCCTTTAAGTGTAAATGTCTGGGCGTTTGCAAGTATACTTGCAAACAAGAATAAAAAAAAGATGTTTTTTTTCATTTTAAAAAATTTTTAAAACGAATAAAAAGAGGTAATTATTCTTGTGATTATTATTGAATAATTAATTTGTGAAGCATCGCTTCATTTTTTTGCATTCGTAACCATAGGTCTAAAAGACCTTTTTTACGTTCGCTTCCTAAACAGCATTATCTGTTCTAGGTTCAATGGGTATGATCTCAGCCTTTTAAAGTTTTGAGTTTTTAATTGTAAATGATGAGTTACTAATAACTCGAAATTTACAACTCTTAACTAAAATTAGCACCCCTTTATGAGAACAGTGCAAAATTAAGTAGGAATTTTTTAATGGGAAACAAAAAAGTGATTTATTATTTTAATCGAATTTAGGCTTCTTTCTCAGAGCTTTTTTCACAGAAACTCTTATTTTGTTTTCTGCTTTTCTTGTAATGGAACCTCTGCTAGGTTTTGTAGGTCTTCTTTTTTTAGGGCGAGCTAAATTTGTCTTTAATAATTCTAAAAAACGTTTAATCACAATGGCTTTATTTCGGTGTTGAGAACGCGTTTCATCACAAAATAAAATCAATGCATTCTCTTTTGTTAATTTTGATGAAAGCTTGGTTTTTAAAAGTGTTTTTTCAGCGTCAGACAAAGAATTAGAGTTTTCTAAATCAAAAGTTAATTCAATTTTAGAAGACGTTTTATTTACATGTTGACCCCCAGCACCAGAGCTTCTGATAGCTTTAAAATTGAGTTCTTTTATAATATCTATTTGATTCATCTAGTAATTAAATGAGGCTCCAGAATCGTCTCCTTGATGTAGGAAATGCATGTCTAGATCAAGTAAGGAATCAGAAAAAGAGTATAAGTTTTCTTTTTTAGATATAATTTCATCAATCGCTTTTACAGCATTTTTTAAACGGGTGTCTTTATCCCCTTTTAATAAAATATAGGGTTTATTATTGTCTTTTAAAGATTTCTCAAAAGCAGCAAACATTTCTAAACGCTGTTCTGGTCTGTCTCGTAAATCATCTTCTTCCCAAGGTGTGTCGATATAGGTTAATAGATATAAATCATACTGATTTTCATTGGCTGCTTTGTTTAATTTTTCATCAACAAAACCTACATAAAATTCTTCTGAATATACTTTTGTTTCTAATAAATCAGTGTCACAGATTAAAATTTTATCGGCTCTTTTAGCCAATTTGTTTTCTAGTTTCATTTGCCCAATTGCAATCGGAAGTAAATCTTCTTTCTCACAAGTTTTACGTTCATTATTCCATTTTTCTTGCAAATATTCACGCGCAAATTCTGGAGCCCAAACAGTATTGTAATAACGAGCTAGTTGACGAGAAAGTGTTGTTTTTCCTGAAGATTCAGGTCCAAATAAAACAACCTTTACAAGGTTAATGGGGTTTTGTTTAAGTTTTTTTTCCATGCTAAATAACCAAATATTGCTATAAAAGTAAATCCTAAGTATTGAAAACTAGTAAAGGTAAATCCTTTATAAAAATATAAAGGTACAGAAATGATGTTTCCTACTATCCAAAATAACCAATTTTCTATTTTTCGTTTTGCCATTAACCACATACCCACAAAGAAAATTGCAGTTGTAATTGTATCTACATATGCAACCCAAGAAGTCCATTTGTCAAATGTTTTATAAACGACAAACACAAACATCAGTGTTGCAAAAAAGATGTAAATGGCTGTTTTTTTTTCTTTTTGAGTTATTCTAGAAATTGGTGTAACATTTGTGTCATCCACCTTACGAGTCCAAATATACCATCCGTAAACACTCATTATAAAGTAATACCCATTAATCATCATATCACCTAAAAGCTCCCATTTTAAAAGCAAATACACAAATATTGACGTGCTAATCATTCCAGTTGGAAACACCCATATTTTGTTTTCTTTGGAATACCAAACGGATAAAAAACCAAAAATTACAGCAATAATTTCTAAAGTAATTTCTGTTGTTGAGTAAGTTTTGTATTGGCCAAAAAGTAATTCAAAAATTTCTGTCATATTCGTTTATGAAAAATTTAGAAGGTCAAAAGTAAGAAGTTATTATGGATTTTAATGTTTTTGATTATATAGAAATAAAGTTCGGATAGTTGTTTCGCTTTAAAACGTTGTAACTAATCAATACCCAAATACACAGGTAAATCCTTCAAATTCTAAAAATTCGATATTGTAAGAAGATACTTTACCATTAAAACGGATTTCACCAGTTGTATGATGATTATCAAAATTAAAATCATCCACATAAATATGATGTAAAAAAAGTAATTTTTTCTTTCCGTAGATTTTATACAAACTCTCTTTTGCTCCCCAAACAATTGTTAGTTTACTTATAAGAGCGTCCACATTTGCGATGGTTTTGTATTCTTCAATTGGCGTAAATCTATGCGCAATTTTTAAAATCTTTTCACGCTGTTTTTCAATATCAATTCCAACCGAATTTTCACAAGAAAAAATAATAGCTGTAAATGAAAAAGAGTGAGAAATAGAAATATATCGCCCAGCATCTAAATGTGGTTTTCCAAATTCATCATAATGCAAATCAGCATCTGTTAAACCGACTTCTTTTAATAGATGACGAATGCTTAAAAAACCCTTTTGGTGTAATTCAGATTTCATAGAACCCAACCTTATAGCATTCTTTTCGGTTAAAGAGATTCCTTTCTTTAAGTCGTCAATAGATTCTTCAATCTTCCAAATGAGTACTTTAGTGGAAGCACTAACCGTTAATGTTTTGTAAAGAGCCATATTTTTTAAAATGGATGTCGTAACTTTGCAGTCGAAAAATTTTGATATAAATATACATAATATGAGCACAAAAACAGCTACATACGTACCTTTTAAAGTTAAAGATATTTCTTTGGCTGCTTGGGGAAGAAAAGAAATGAACTTGGCAGAGGCAGAAATGCCAGGATTAATGGCTTTAAGAGAAGAATATAAAGACTCTCAGCCTTTAAAAGATGCAAGAATTGCAGGATGTCTGCACATGACAATTCAAACTGCGGTTTTAATTGAAACTTTACAAGCTTTAGGAGCCGAAGTTACATGGAGTTCTTGTAATATTTTTTCTACACAAGATCAAGCTGCTGCTGCAATCGCTGATGCAGGAACGGCTGTGTATGCTTGGAAAGACATGACTGAAGAAGAATTTGATTGGTGTATCGAGCAAACTTTATTCTTTGGAGAAGATAAAAAACCATTAAATTTAATTTTAGACGACGGTGGAGATTTAACAAATATGGTTTTAGATCGTTATCCAGAATTAGCTGCAGGAATCAATGGTTTGTCAGAAGAAACAACAACAGGTGTTCATAGATTGTACGACAGAGTAAAGGCAGGTACTTTACCAATGCCAGCAATTAATGTAAACGATTCTGTTACTAAATCTAAATTTGATAACAAATATGGTTGTAAAGAATCTGCAGTTGATGCAATTCGTAGAGCAACCGATATTATGTTAGCAGGTAAACGTGTAACTGTATGTGGTTATGGAGATGTAGGGAAAGGAACAGCAGCTTCTTTTAAAGGTGCAGGTTCTATTGTAACGGTTACAGAAATCGATCCAATTTGTGCATTACAGGCAGCAATGGACGGTTTTGAAGTTAAGAGATTAGAAACTGTTATTGCAAATTCTGATATTATTATTACAACTACAGGAAACAAAGATATTATTCAAGGGCGTCATTTCGAAACAATGAAAGACAAAGTAATTGTCTGTAATATTGGGCATTTTGATAACGAGATTGACATGGCTTGGTTAAATAAAAACCATGGTCATACAAAAGACACCATCAAACCTCAAGTTGATAAATACAATATTAACGGTAATGATATTATTCTTTTAGCAGAAGGGCGTTTGGTAAACTTAGGTTGTGCAACTGGGCATCCAAGTTTTGTAATGTCTAACTCATTTACAAATCAAACTTTGGCTCAAATAGAATTGTGGACAAACAGAGATGCGTATAAAAATGAAGTATATATGCTGCCAAAACATTTAGATGAAAAAGTAGCAAAATTACACTTAGCAAAAATAGGAGTAGAGTTGACAGAATTACGTTCTGATCAAGCATCATATATAGGTGTAACTATCGAAGGGCCATTTAAGCCAGAACACTATAGATACTAAACAATTTGTCATTGCGAGCAAGCAATGGCGTTGGCAATCTTATTTTTTGATTGTAAAAATTTAAAAACCCTTGCATTAATTTGTAAGGGTTTTTTCTTTTCGGGCGTTTTAAAAGGCTTTCACTACTCACTTTTTTGTTTTAAAAAAAAGAGCTCAAACAAACCGTTCAATCCTTAACGCAAGAGTTTTAGATAATTAATAAAACTACTATTGTTTCTATTTGATTTTTAACCAAATTTATATCAAAATGTTTTTCAAAGGGTACTTTTTAGTACTTTGCAAAAGCTTAATCAAACTAGAATGCAACTAACAAAAAAAATAGGATTATTTCTTGGACCAATACTTTTTTTTCTAATTCAGTTTTTACCAGTAACATTAGTTTCAGAAAAAGCAGATGCAGTAATTGCTGTTGCTATTTGGATGGTTATTTGGTGGATTACAGAAACCGTAAACATTGCAGTTACAGCATTGTTACCACTTATTTTATTCCCGCTTTTACAAATCATGGAAATTGCAGATGTTGGTGCAAATTACGGAAGTCCAATTATCTTTTTATTTTTTGGTGGTTTTGTTTTGGCTTTGGCTTTAGAGAAAGTTAATTTACATAAAAGAATTGCTTTAAATATTATAAAACTAACAGGTACAACTCCTAATAAAGTTGTGCTAGGCTTTATGTTGGCAACAGCTTTTATGAGCATGTGGATTAGCAATACAGCCTCAACTGTGGTGATGTTACCAATTGCTATATCTGTTATAAAATTATTAATTGATGATAAAGACGGCTTTACAAAAGGCGATAAAAACTTTGCGCTAAGCATTATGTTAGGAATTGCTTTTGCGGCAAATGCGGGTGGAATTGCAACAGTTATCGGGACACCACCAAATTCGGTTTTAATTGGGCTTTTAGAAAATCAATATAACATTCAGATTTCTTTTTTAACGTGGATGAGTTTTGGTTTGCCTTTTTCAATCTTCATGATTGCTGCAGTTTATTTGGTTTTAGTAAAATGGATGTTTCCTTCTAAAGATATTGTTTTTGCAGCATCCGCTAACTTAATTTCAGAAGAAGTTAAAAAATTGGGCAACGTATCAAAAGAAGAAAAGCGAGTGTTAATTATTTTTGCAATCACGGTTTTTTTATGGATTACAAGAACTATTATCAATAAATTTTTCCCGGGTTTAAAATTATCAGATACAGTAATCAGCTTAATAGGCGCCGTTTCTTTATTTGCAATTCCGATGAATTTAAGAAAAGGAAATTTTATTCTTCAATGGAAAGATACAGAGAAATTAGCATGGGGAATTTTAATTCTCTTTGGTGGGGGTTTAGCGCTCGCTAAAGGGATGGCTTCAAGTGGTTTAGTTGATTTAATTACAGATACAATTGCCGCAGGAAATTTCAATGTTTTAGTAACCGTTTCTTTGCTAATTATATTAATGTTATTTATGACAGAACTGATGAGTAATGTTGCATTAGTAGCTGTTTTAGCACCTGTAGTTGCTGGGATAGCTATTGGGTTAAATATTCCTATTTTAAATTTACTAATACCTGTAACAATGGCAAGTAGTTGTGCTTTTATGTTGCCAATGGCAACTCCGCCAAATGCGATTGTTTTTGCAAGCGGTTATGTAAAAGTAAATGAAATGGTAAAAGCAGGAATTATTTTAAATACGATTGCAGTTGGTTTATTAATCTTGTATTATCAGTTTGTAATTCCTATATTCTTTTAATTTGAAGAGCGTCAATGCATCCCTTTTATTAAGGATGATAAAATGTAAAATACCTTTAATAAATATCTTTTCTATCGCTTTTGCTTCTTTATTGGTAAAGTAACTATTTCCCTTTTTATTATCCAATAAAAGAAGGTCCTGCATCTACCCTTGTCATATAATCTAAAGTAATCATATGTTAAATTTGCCTTACAATGATTTTTTTCAACTAGTAATAGAATATTTGGCATAAAAACTAAACAGAAAAATATTTTTATATCTCTGGTTGTAATAATTAAACAAATATTAAATAATAATTTATTAGAAGTTAGATAATCCAGTGTCCCACCAAAGTCTAGTTCCTACATTATCTCCTACTCCTAAAAGAGAAGTAGCTGCATTGACTCCTCCAGCATTTATAGATTGTTCACTATCTACAAATTGTATTCTTTTAATTTGTATATCAGTATCAACAACTCCACCACTTTGGTTACTTACTACAGGAAAAACTTTTGGATATCCAGTTCTTCTAAATTCAGACCATGCTTCTTGTCCTTCGGGGAACATTGCGATCCTTTTTTGTGTAATGATTTTTTCTAGTTTTTCTTCATTTGTTCCACCTGCATTCCAAGCAATAGTAATTGTACTCATTGCTGCAATGTTATTGGATGGGTTTGTTGGGTCAACATAATCTGCGGGTATGGAAGTATTGTCTGTTAAATAAGCTACAGATCCACTAATACTTGTTGGAGCATCAAAATAACTACTAGCTCTAGCATCGCTGTATCCACTTAAAATTGATTCCATAGAAGCATTCATTCTAATATCTCCTCAGGAGTTATCTATTACAGTTAATGGGTGATCTAAAGCACCATTTACAAAGAATCCATCTCCGTTACCAATCATTAAACCTAAAGATTGACTTAATGCTTTTTCTCCTTGTATAAATACAAGATCAAATAATTTATTTATAATTTTCATTTTTTTTAGAATGCAAAAAATAATTTGAACTATTTATTTTCTAAATTGTTAGTTCAGGTAAATTTTCATTTTTCTTCGATATGATTTATATTTAATATTGGGATTTAAACGGACTTCTGTAGGTTTTCTTAAATCTAGGTTAAAATGAGTTCTCAATATATTGCTTGGTTGGTTAATTTTTAATCAATAGCAATATTTTTCATGTAATTTCTAAGACTACATTCATGCTTTAAAGTTCTAGTAATCCTCTATGGAATTACGTTTTCGTAGGGAGCATATTATTCATTCTTGTTCATTATTATAGCATTTTATTAAAAATATTTTTCTTTTTTGCTACTATTTTGGGCAACGCCTTTTTCATAAATCAACTCCAGTAATGATTTATATAACTCATTAATAGTATTTTAAAATCTTTAATTCTTCAATATGTTCCTTTATTTTTCTGAAATCACGAATCTTATGTTAAATTATTTTTTATACTTTCAATAATTATTTATTTAAAAAAGCCAATACATTTTGTATCTTTAATTCCTAAAAAAAACTTATTTAATTTTAATTCTATATTTTTATAGCATTAATTTAAAGATTATTCTTTTTCTAATATTTATGGTTAAACTATCTACTTTAGACATTTCACTTATTGTTTTATTTTTTTCAATCACCTTATTTATTGGGATATACGTTTCTAAGAAATCAGGAAAAAATTCAACTGAATATTTTCTTTCTGGACGAACGATGCCTTGGTGGTTGTTGGGTTTATCTATGGTTGCAACTACCTTTTCTACCGACACTCCAAATTTTGTTACAAATGTTGTTCGTGTAAATGGAGTTTCTGGAAATTGGTCTTGGTGGGCATTTTTGCTTACAGGTTTACTTACAGTTTTTGTGTATGCTAAACTTTGGAGAAAATCGAATGTAAACACAGATTTAGAATTTTATGAGTTACGTTACGGAGGAAAACCAGCAAAATTTTTAAGAAAGTTTAGAGCTCTTTATCTAGGGGTTATTTTTAATGTAATTACTATGTCTGCAGTAACTTTAGCTGCTATAAAAATTGGGGGTATTATGCTGGGCTTAGAACCTTGGCAAACCGTAATTTCAGCAGGATTAATTACAGTTGTATTTAGTGCTATTGGAGGATTTAAAGGTGTTGTATATACCGATTTTATTTTGTTTTTTGTTGCAATGGGAGGTGCTATTTGGGCAGCAGTTTATTTGGTAAATATACCAGAAGTCGGAGGTCTTGAAGCACTATTAGCCAATGAGAATGTTGTCGGTAAATTATCAATCTTACCAGATTTTAATAACACAGAAGCTTTAATTACGCTTCTAATAATTCCTTTAGCTGTGCAGTGGTGGAGTACGTGGTACCCTGGTGCTGAACCAGGAGGTGGAGGTTATATTGCGCAGCGTATGTTAGCAGCAAAAGATGCTAATCATGCAATTGGAGCCACTTTCTTTTTTAATATTATGCATTATGCTTTACGTCCTTGGCCTTGGATTATTGTAGCATTGGCATCTTTAGTTGTTTATCCCGATTTAGCAAGTATTCATGAAGCATTTCCTAATATTTCGGATGATAAATTAGGACATGATTTAGCCTATTCTGCAATGTTAACAAAATTACCAAGTGGTTTGTTAGGTATTGTTCTAGCTTCTCTGATTGCTGCTTATATGAGTACCATATCAACACAATTAAATTGGGGTTCTTCTTATATCGTTTTTGATTTTTATAAGCAACAAATAAACCCGAACGCATCAGAAAAAAAGTTAGTAGCTGTTGGTCGATTATCTACTGTTTTATTAATGATTATAAGTGCTATAGTCGCTTTATTAATGCAAGATGCAATGCAATTGTTTAATCTACTTTTAGTTTTTGGAGCTGGTACAGGATTAATTTTTATTTTAAGATGGTTTTGGTGGAGGATAAACGCATGGAGCGAAATATCCGCCATGTTTGCTTCTGGAATTATTTCTCTTTTATTAACGATTCCTACAATAGATACTTATTTATTTAATGCTGATAACGGGGTTTTTCCTAGCTGGGCAAAACTTTTAATAGTAGTTGGTGTTACAACATTAGCTTGGTTAATATCAACTTTTGCTACAAAACCAGAAAGTGAAGAAGTACTAATTAATTTTTATAAGAAAACACAACCTGGTGGTCCTGGATGGAAAACTGTTATTGCAAAAGCGAAGCAAAACAGTATTAAAATAGAAGACGAAAGTGAAGCAGGATGGAGTGTACCTTCTGGAATTTTGGCAATGTTGTTGGGTTGTGCGCTTATTTATAGTATATTGTTTAGCACTGGATATTGGATTTACGGAGAAACTAATCTGGCAATTGTTACCACAATTTCTGCCATAGTTTCGGGATTCTTATTGATTAAAATATGGAAAAGAATTAGTGCTAAAGCACTTTAAAATAATACTAATTATCCCAACCAACCATCTCTATCTAAACTTCTGTATTGAATAGCTTCTGCAATATGATCTGGAGAAATATCTTTAGAACTCGCTAAGTCAGCAATCGTTCTAGATACTTTTAGAATTCTATCATAGGCTCTTGCAGAAAGGTTTAATTTTTCCATTGCCGTTTTTAAAAGTGTTTTACTTTCTTCGGATAATTTACAGAATTTACGAATTTGTTTTACCGTCATTTGAGCATTATAATGTACGTTCTCAAAATCTATAAAGCGTTCAGATTGTATTTCTCTTGAGGCTGTTACTCGTTTTCTAATATCAATACTAGACTCTCCTTTTCGCTCTTCGGATAATTTTGCAAAAGGCACAGGAGTCACTTCTATATGAATGTCAATTCTATCTAATAAAGGACCAGAAATTTTACTTAAGTAACGCTGCATTTCTTGAGGAGAAGAAGTCATCGGAGAATTGGGGTCGTTAAAATAACCAGATGGACTAGGATTCATACTGGCTACCAGCATAAAACTACAAGGATAGGTTACTGTAAATTTTGCTCTAGAAATCGTGACATCTCTGTCTTCTAATGGTTGACGCATTACTTCTAAAACATCTCTTTTAAATTCTGGCAATTCATCTAAAAATAAAACACCATTATGAGAAAGTGAGATTTCTCCCGGTCTTGGATATTGTCCCCCCCCAACTAGAGCAACATTAGAAATTGTATGATGCGGACTTCTAAAAGGTCTTTGAAACATTAAACCATTATTCTTTGTTTTGCCAACTACAGAATGAATTTTTGTAGTTTCTAGCGCTTCATGCAAAGTCATTGGAGGTAAAATTGATGGCAATCTTTTTGCTAACATTGTTTTTCCTGATCCTGGAGGACCAATTAAAATAATATTATGTCCGCCAGCAGCAGCAATTTCCATACATCGTTTAATAGATTCCTGACCTTTTACATCAGAGAAATCAAACTCAGGGAAATCCATGCTTTTATAGAATTCTGCTCGTGTATCTACAATCGTAAGTTCAATTTTTTTATCACCATTAAAATGATTGATTACTTCTAAAATGTTCTCTACGCCTAAAACTTCTAAATTATCTACGATTGCAGCCTCTTTAGCGTTTTCTTTGGGAAGAATTAAATATTTAAAACCCTCTTCTCTTGCTTTTATGGCAATCGGTAAAGCACCTCTTATAGGCTGTAAGCTTCCGTCTAAAGAAAGTTCGCCCATAATAACATAGTCTTCAATATTGTTAAATTTTATTTGATTAGAGGCCGCAAGAATACCTATTGCGAGTGTTAAGTCATAAGAAGCACCTTCTTTACGAATATCAGCAGGTGCCATATTTATAATGATTTTCTTACCCGGAAGTTTGAAGTTATTATTACTTAGAGCCGCAGAAATTCGATAAGAACTTTCACGAACAGCATTGTCTGGTAAACCAACTAAATGATAACCAATTCCTTTATCGATATTTACTTCGACAGTAATCGTGGTGGCTTCAATACCGAAGACGGCAGAACCATAAACTTTAACAAGCATTTTTTTCTTTAAAGATAAAGAATCTTGACGAATAAAAAAATGCGAGTAAAATAGTTTACTCACATTTTATACTAAAATCTTAATTTTATATTAGGCCGAATTCCTACTCGCATTAATATTTCCAAATAAAGAACGCATCACCATTTTTTCATACACTTCTAGTTCGTTGGTATTTCCTTCAGATTTTTGTAGTTCTTGAATCTTTTTCAAGGCAAATTGTTGAATGGTTAATAAAGGTAAAACGATGCTTTCTCTAATTTCTATAGATGCTTTTCCTACAGGAAAATTTTCCATTAATTCTTCATGACCTGATAACTTTAGTAGTAAACGTTTTGAGGTTTTGTATTCTTCATAGATTATTTTCCAGAATTCACCAAAAACAGCATCATCAGACATATAAGCAGTTAAGCCAAAGAATGATTTTGTTAAACTCATCATGCTATTTTCTAAAAGCGTTTTAAAGAAATCGGATGCATTGTAGAACTCAATAATTTCATCAAACCGATTTGCATCTTCATACTTTTTTAGCGCTGTTCCAACGCCAAAAAAACCAGGTACATTTTGTTTTAATTGACTCCAACTTCCAACAAAAGGAATCGCTCTTAATGCTGAGAAATCTAACGTATCAGAATTTGAACGCTTACTTGGTCTACTCCCTATATTTGTTTTGGCATAGTATTTTAACGTACTCATTTTTTCTAAATACGGTAAAAACAACGGATGGTTCTTAAAGTCTACATAGGTTTTATAACTAGTTTCCGCCAAATCTGCTATTATTTCTCTATGTGTATCATTTAATTGATCTTTGGTAAACACTTCGTTTTTAATACCAGAACTTATCAATTGTTCTAAGTTAAATTGCGATGAATTTAAAGTCCCAAAATTAGAGCTAATTGTTTGACCTTGAATGGTTAATTGAATTTCTTTGTCTTCAATCGTTGGTCCTAATGAGGCGTAAAATTGATGTGTTTTCCCCCCTCCTCTTGCAGGTGGTCCACCACGACCGTCAAAGAAGATGACTTCAATATCAAATTCTCTAGAGATTTTTGTTAAAGCTTCTTTCGCTTTAAAAATACCCCAATTTGCCATTAAATACCCACCATCTTTTGTTCCATCAGAAAAACCTAACATAATTGTTTGTTTGTTTTTTCTTTTCGCTAAATGATATCTGTAAGCATTGTTAGAATAGAGTTTACGCATAACATCACTTGAGTTCTCTAAATCATCTACCGTTTCAAAAAGCGGAATTACATCTACAGGTAATTCGTTTTCAAAGCCGCATAAATTTAACATCGCAAAAGTTTGCATTACGTTTAATGCTGTTTGATTGTTGCTAATGATATATCTATTTGCACCACGCTCTCCATTTCTTGATTGTATTGTTTTTAGTGCATAAATAGACTCAATTGTTTTAACAGACATTTCATCAGATAAAATTTTAGGATCTATATTTCCTTTTACCAATGATAAAATAGAGATTTGTTCTTCCTCTGATAAATGATGATAATTTTTCGGGAATGTGGTGTCTCCATCAGCCAATAAATCAGCTACAATTTGTGTAAATGCTTTGTGATGCACTCTACTATCTTGTCTAATATCTAATGTTGCAAAATGGAAACCAAAAATCCGAACCTTATTTATAAAATCATTTAATTCTTCTATAAATAAAGAATTATGTTTTGTTTTTATAATTTCTCTGGCTGTCTCTAATTCTGATAATAATATTTTTTGAGAAAAGTTAACTTTCGTATAACTTCTAACAACGTGTTTGTACAAACGATCTTCAACTCTTGCTAAAATTTCTTGAACACCATCAAAAGTAAAACGCCTTTTTAAACGTCTAACATCTCCATAGTAACTTCTTAAAATTGATCGACGTAATCTTTCTGCAACATCTAAGGTTATTTTTGTGGTTACAAAAGGGTTTCCATCTCGATCTCCTCCGGGCCAAAAACCAAGATCAATAATTTCATTATCTAAAGGTTCTCCGTCATAAATGTGCTGTTGAATATAGTTGTATATTTTACTTACAGAATGATAAAATACATTTTCTAAATACCAAATTAAACTAACAGCTTCGTCAAAAGGAGTCGGTTTTACTTTCTTATAAAAAGGTGTTTTTCCTAATTGAGCTAATAATTTTTTGATGAGTAATAAATCATCATTTTGTATCGCTCTATCTAAATCTGTAATAATACCTAAAACAGAACCTGGATAAAATTGAGTTGGATGCGCTGTTAAAACAATACGCACTTTAAAATCTTCTAAATGTTTTTTTAACTCCTCTTTTTTGTCGCTTAAAATTGCAATTTCTTTAGAGTTACGAAGCGTACCAAAACCATCCATATTGTTTACAATAGGAAAAGCAGCATCTTCAATAGCGTCAAACAAAACTACCTGACGCTCAATATATTGAATGAATTGAAATAGCAAATCTTTTTTATCTTTCTCTGAAGGGTTTTCTTGATATTTCTGAAAAAACCTTTCTACAATTTCTGTTGGATTATCTCCATTTTCAAACCCCTTTTTACATGTTTCATGGAAGAGAGGTAATAAAACGCCAGTATTACTAATCGTATCAAAAGGGAGTGTCATGAAAATGCTGTTATAAATCTGATATTTAGACAGCACGTTGTCATTAAATCTTGTTAATTTTGGGAATCCAGACATTTTTTGAGAATTTTAAGTTGTGAAACTACGAAAAATCAAAAATAAAGAACCTAAGTTTTCGCTAATAATGTTACTAAAAAATACGAAAACGATAGAGTTTTGACTATATTTTTTTGAATTGTTTAATTTTTGTTGAAGTACGCTATTTTTGTTTTATTTAAAACGCCTTAGAGCGTTAAGTTCGGTTGATGACATCTTGAAATACAGCGAGTTGGGTCGTTTTTCAGTAAGAACCCTTTTAGTAAATTTCTATCTAGAACTCTTTTGTAGTCTTCGTAAATAAATCCTGATGATTTTTTGCCAAAATTTTTAGAATTTAAAGAAAACCTATTAAAATCTAAATCAAGATTATCAACAACACCAGAGCAGAAATTAGTTAAATTTAGTTTTTTATTTATTAGCCAAAAACTATTTTTATCATTTAAAAAATGAGAAACTGTATAAATACTTACAGGCTTTTTTGATTAAATTTTACCTTTTTTTTTGGGCATTTATTGAAATACTCAAAAGAAAAATTATAGAAATAAGAAAGTATTTAATTTTCATGATTTCATTAATTTTGGTTAAGAGTAACCAGTCATAAATATACGTTTATTTTTTATTAAAAGCTTTTAACCCTTCTTTCAGCCAATTATAATAAGTATCTCTATCTGTATATTGCTGTGTATTATTTAAGATTTCTAAATCTGGACTTAATAAAACATAATAAGGTTGTGATGCATTCTTGAAATTAATTACCTGAAAAGTAGACCATTTATCACCAACAGTTTTTATCTTTTTAACCTTCCCGTTTTTCTTTAGGAAATCGAATTGTTGCGCTGTTGGAAGCTCTTTTTCATTATCATCCACATATAAAGAAATTAATATATAATCTTCTTTTAAAGTTTGATAAATGTCTGGTTCACTCCAAACATTTTCTTCCATCTTTCTGCAATTTACACAAGCCCAACCTGTAAAGTCTAATAAAATTGGTTTATTACTTTCTTTTGCAGCAGCCAAGCCTTCTTCGAAATCTTTGTAACAATCTAAACCTAAAGGGCAATCGCTTTCTTGTTCGTAAATACTATAAAATATTGGAGGTGGAAATCCACTTAACAAACTTAAATTCCAAGTTGGGTTTTTTAAAACTCCTGGAGAAATATAGATGATAAATGAAATTATTAAGACCCCAAAAGAGACTCTTGAAAAGGATAATTTTTTTATTGGAGAATCATGAGGAAACTTAATTTTAGCAAATAAATACAAGGCTAATCCAATAAAAATTACAATCCAAATTCCTATAAAAACTTCACGTTTTAATAAATCCCAATGTGCAACTAAATCTGCATTTGATAAGAATTTAAAAGCCAAAGCCAATTCT